>Ga0209330_1000051_pt1 | contig 55554 bp, 49 predicted proteins | sample JacPinW_OM2H0_O3_FD_187969 | JGI IMG/M metagenome (GOLD analysis project Ga0209330, IMG submission 187969) | Forest soil microbial communities from Algoma, Ontario, Canada - Jack Pine, Ontario site 1_JW_OM2H0_O3 (SPAdes) (version 2) | ecosystem: Environmental > Terrestrial > Soil > Boreal... | reverse complement strand
GCGGATCGCTCAGCCAGATGGCATTACCGTAGCTTTTCGCCATGCGGCGGCCGTCGAGGCCGGGAAGGCGCGGAGTCTCCGTGGGTAGATAAGTGGGTTCGCACAAAACGTTTTCAACGCTAAAATACTTCTCGTTCTGGCGGCCTATGCGCTTTTTGAAGTTCGGCGCTCCTTCTTCGAGTATCTGCCTCAGCAATACTCGCTCATTGATCTCCCTAGCTTGCGAATGAAGGCTGGGGGTTGGCGGGATCTCAGCGGGTCTTGATCCTGCGGGATAAATCGCGGCGACCAATCCCTCGTAGTTCTCTTTCTTGAACCGGTCATACTCGACGCTGAATCCATACCGAGCATTGAAAGTCTTGACGATTTCGCGGGTAAGTTCGACGTGCGGGGCTTGGTCTTCGCCAACCGGGACGAGCAATTCTTGCTTTGGCTCGCCGTACATGACGATGTCAGCGGATTGCAGAAGTGGGTAGCCTAGAAAGCCGTAGGTGCCGAGGTCGCGGTCCTTAAGATTCTCGATTTGCTCTTTGTAGGTGGGAACGCGCTCGAGCCAGCTTAGCGGCGCGATCATCGAGAGCAGAACGTGAAGTTCGGCGTGTTCGAGGACCTGCGATTGGACGAATAGTGTCGACTTTGCGGGGTCCAGTCCCACGGCGAGCCAATCCATTGCGACTTGCAAAGTATTTTCGGCGATGGATGACGTGTCCTCGTAATGCGTGGTGAGGGCGTGCCAATCGGCCACGAAGAAAAAACATTCGTACTCTTCCTGAAGCTTCAGCCAATTCGAGAGGGCGCCGAAAAAATGGCCGAGGTGGAGAGGACCGGTGGGGCGCATGCCGCTGAGAACTCGTTTTTCGAGGTTAGCCAAGCTGGTGAGCTCCTGCGGCGCGTGATCCGGCGCGGGTTGACGCGTTGCGCAATAGATCGCGCGCGATCACGATGCGCTGCATCTCGCTGGTGCCCTCGTAAATGGTGAGGACGCGCGCGTCGCGATAATAGCGCTCGACATCTGTTTCGCGGGAATAGCCCACGCTGCCGTGAATCTGCACGGCACGGTAGGCGACGCGATTGGCCATTTCGCTGGCATACAATTTCGCGCGCGAGGCGTGCGAGCCCGGACGGCGAGAGCCGGATTCGCGCGATTCCTTGTCGCGCATGAAGGCGGCGTAGTGGGTCAGGGCGCGACCGGCTTCAATCTCAGTTTGCATGTCCGCAAGCATCCACTGAATGGCTTGATATTCCGCGATAGGTTTTCCAAACGTTTGTCGTTGCTTGGCATAACGCGCAGCGGCTTCCATCGCTCCCTGCGCGAGGCCAAGCGCCTGAGCGGCAATGCCTACGCGTCCGCCGTCGAGTGATTCGAGGGCAATCCTGAGCCCCTGGCCTTCTTCGCCGAGTCGATTCTCGAGCGGAACGCGGCAATTATCAAAAACAATCTCCGCCGAGCGCGAAAGATGCAGACCCATTTTTTCTTCGTAGCGGCTAATGCTGAACCCGGAGAAAGATGGCTCAACCAAAAATGCGGTGACGCCGCGGGCGCCGGCATCCGGGTCAGTCTTAGCGAAGACCAGATATACGCCGGAGACTCCACCGTTAGTGACCCAGGCCTTGGTGCCGTTTAGAACGTAAGAGTCGCCGTCGCGTACAGCGCGGGTTTGTATCCCGGCGGCGTCCGAACCAGCTTGCGGCTCGGTGAGGCAAAACGCGCCAAGAATTTCGCCGCGGGAAAGAGGCGTGAGGTAAGTCTTCTTTTGCGCCTCGCTGCCGAATTTCCAGACTGGCACGCCTACCACGGAATTCGTGACGCTTAGCGCTACAGCCGTTGACGCGCATACTCGCGCGACTTCCTCGAGCATCAGAACGTAGCTGATCGTGTCGGTTCCAGCGCCGCCCCATTCTTCCGGCACGAGCATTCCGCAGCAACCGAGTTCGCCGAGTTTGCGCAGCTGTTTGGCGGGAAATTTTCCATCGCGCTCGTATTCGCGCAGGATGGGGCGCATTTCCGTCTCCATAAACTTGCGGACGGTGTCGCGGATCAGAATTTGGTCGCTGCTGAGTGAAAAATCCATGGAAAAAGTGTCGAGGTGATGCTAGCACAACCGCGCGGCACATCGAAATGCTGCGGGCGGAATTTGTAATGAACTTTCATAACAGCGCACCCCGGTTTGGATTCATTTCGGGGGCGTGGCGGGCACCGGGGGCGGCGGGGGTTTCAGGGTGACATCCAGTTTGGATTTGTGGCCCGGTTTAACCTTGACGATTTTGTCTTCCGGGACTAGGCCGCTAGCCGCGATGGTGACTTTATAGTCTCCGGCAGCCAGGTTTTCAACTGCGAATCCGCCGTTCACATCTGTCGCGACGCTGGTGGCCGCGTGGGTCTGAGTGTTGGACACTGTGACGCTCGCCCCGGAAAGAGGGCCGCCGTGCCGCTCGGAAACTTTGCCGATAATCGAGCCGCCAGGAGCTTGAGCGAATAAGGAAGACGCAAAAACGCACGCAAGGAACAGAAAACAACCGAGCAATTCGACATGCAATATTTTGCGCCGACGCGCTCGAAGCAGCGAAGATGATATTGAGAATCTCATGTTCCGATACTCCTATAGCTTCAACAATTCGCGAAGCCGTTTCGTCTGGGCACGCGAAACGGGGATTTCACTGGCACGCTTGTCGTTCATCTTCAGCATGTAGCTCGACTTGAACCAGGGAACAACTTCCTTGATGTGATTGATGTTTACCAGGTAGGAGCGGTGCGGGCGCCAAAAGCGGTCGGAATCAAGCGAGGCACCCAGCTCCTCAATAGTCCGATAGTTTGATACGCCTTCGAAATCTCGGGCGAAGATCGTGATGGTGCCGTCCTGAATGGCGGCGTAAATCATGTCGTCTGCGTCCAGCAGAAACATGCGCGCTTGGGATCTCACGAGCAATTTTACCGGTTGAGAAGTCTTCGGCGGCGCAGACAGCTGGCCGACTAGGTTTTCGAGCCTTTCAACCGGCGAGGTGTGAGCTTCCACCATTTTCTTAGCGCGCTGGACAGCCTTCGCGATGCGTGATTTGTCGAAGGGCTTCAGGACATAGTCGACTGCGTTCACTTCAAAGGCTTGGATGGCATAATTGTCGAACGCGGTGGCGAATACTATTTGAGGAATGCGCAGCTTGCGTTCGACAAGCTTTTTGATCACGCCAAAGCCATCGAGGCCGGGCATCTGGACGTCAAGAAACACTAGGTCGGGATCGTGCTCTTTGATGAGGGCAACGGCTTCAAGGCCATTTTTTCCCTGGGCGATTACGTTTATTTCTGGGAAACCTTTCAACAGATAGATCAGCTCATCGCGCGCGGGGCGCTCGTCGTCGACGATGACAGTATTCAGGGGCATGATTCGCTTCGTCAGTATATGCAAGCGGAACAGGCGCGGCAAGAAAACGCTGATTGAGACGAAGAAACGGCGTAGCTGTAGAATAGCGAGGCCGTTTTCCAGATCGGGAGAGTGTATGGCTAAACGAAAAGCGCCGGCGAGGGTTCTGAGCGGCAAAGTTGTTTTTCAGGGGCGCGTGTTCGGCGTTCGAAGAGAGAGAGTGATCGAGCCGGGAGGAGTGGAAGCGACGCGCGAAATCGTGACGCATCCGGGCTCGGTGGTTGTCCTGCCTGTATTTGCGGATGGGCGCATCCTAATGATCCGGCAATATCGGCATGCAGTGAGGCAATACCTGTGGGAGCTTGTGGCGGGGAGCAAGGATCCTGGTGAGAGTTTTGAAGAGGGCGCGCGTCGTGAACTGAAGGAAGAGACCGGTTACACGGCTCGAAGGATGCGCAAGCTGCTCGACGTGTACCCTACGCCGGGATTTGTTAGTGAGAACATGGTGATTTTTCTAGCGCAGGGGTTGAAATTGGGCCAAGCGCATCCTGAAGCTGACGAGAAAATCGAGTTGCGGATTTTCAGTTTGCGCGAAATCGAAGATTGGATACGCGCGGAGAAGATTCGTGATGCCAAGTCGGTGGCGGGGATTTTGTATTACGCGCACTGCATGCGGGGAAAACGAGCCCTGAAGAAGTAGCCTCGGTATCTCTTCCCAAACACTACTGAGCACTACAGAATCGGGTCCGTTTACACCGGGCACAGCAAGCTGTGACCCTACGAGAGAAGACCTCTACCCCTGAAATCGACAAAAGCGGCGGCGCGCCGCCGCACTCCATATAACTGGTCTTTGGGACAAGTGGCGATTAGGTACGGAAATCGTCGCTCGAACAGCCGGATTGTCTTCGACTGCTAAGCTTGTACGCAGGCGGAGGTTATATGGCGGACCCAGGCCTTTATAGGAAACTGTATCAGTTTTTGAAATGGTCTAGTCTTGCGGTGCTCGTGCTCGCGCTCATTCTAATTCTGCGCAAATCACCAGCTCCGAATATTCCTTACGACGCTAACGCAGCAGCCAGAGCCGAGCAGAAATTTCAAGCGGCAGATCAGGCGAAGGCTGCCGGCCAACCGAGCCAAGTGCAGCTCGATCGCAGCGAGCTCAATTCTTATTTAACGCAAAACTTACAACTTGAAGCGCAGCCCAATGTGGGTGCTTCCGCACCACCGACCGCAGTCCCTGGTAGCCCACAACCTTCGGGTACCGCGGGCGCTTCCAATGCGGACCCGGCTGCGGCGCTGGGGGGTGGCGATCAAGAGACTCTGGAGCAGGTGCAGTCAACAGTGAAGGACGTCAAGGTCGATATGGAAGGCGACCTAGTGAAGGCTTACGTGATTTTCGACTATCACGGGAAGGATTTATCGCTGGAGCTCGACGGACACCTGACCTCGGATAACGGTTACATAAAATTTGAGCCGGTGGCGGGGAAACTCGGTTCGCTGCCGCTGCCGCAATCGACCCTCCAAGCGGCAGTGGATAAAATGATGGCGTCGCCAGAGAATCGTGAAAAGCTGAAATTGCCGGCAGACATCAGCGACATCCAGATCCAGGATGGCCAGGCCGTGGTGAAATATAAATAACGCGTTCCAACCAGAAATGAATCAATTTGACAGACTGCGGGCGCGAATTGCAGTCAGCGTAGATTGAGCCTGCTGTGTAACCTGCGGCGACGTTCCGTCCAAGCCGCGCGCGTAACGCGCTACATCAGGCAAATCCTCCGCGGTTCCGGTCAGGTACAGTGCTCGCAGTGCTTCCCAAACCATATTGTCGCTGGGCAAGAGCGAAAGAATCGGCTGGCCCGAGGTCACATTTGATCCGTTCGCAGCGAGCCATCGGTCCAGCGTGCCTGGAATATTCGAGCGCACTTCCCTCTTAGCCGCCGAGGATTCAACATGCGCCACCATCGTTCCAGGATTGACCACGTCACCGGACTTCAGCCGAGTTTCGAGTTTCCCCTCAAACGGTGAGTTCAGTTCGAACGGCCGGAGCATAGCGACAATTTGCGCGTGGCCGGAATCGTCCTTGAAGCGCACAAGCGATAGCGCCGCGTTGCGTCGCACCATGGGGTTAGGGTCGCTGAGAAGCTGCAGGAGCGCGCGATGAAAATCTTCAGACGAATTGTCCTGGCCCATCACCCACGCATCGGTAACACGGATTTCGTCCACGGAGTCGCTTGCTAGCTGGACGATCTGGGGATACCACCTGCGCACAGACGGGTCGTTGGCTTCCACGCGCGTTTCGAGTTGAGCCAATGCATGCTGGATGTCTCGCGGGTGCGAATGGTCCACAAGCGCTTTTGATAGTTGCTGATCGTTCATTGGACGTCCGAACCAAGTAGCGTTCCAGAACAAGAACGGCATAAGGACAAACAGCAGCGCGATCGCAAGGATTCCGAGAGCCCAGCGGCCACCGAAGGAAGCTTGTGGTTTTGCAGTTTCCGGCATGCGACGTACAGTTTACAGCAACGCGTACAAGAGAGGCAGGCTCATCTGCGAAACCGGCGGAGCGCCGATAGGCGTATAGGCGATGTATAGTAGCCAATAAATGATCACGCCTGTAACTGAAACATAGAGCCAGATTGGGTAGGTCCAATGGGCGATGCGGCGGTGGCTGCTGAACCTTTCGCTCAAGGCATAGGCGAGCGTGACGATCACAAGGGGCAGCGTAGTTATGGCGAGAATGGTGTGCGACACGAGAAGCGTAAAGTACACAGGACGGATCCAGCCTTGCCCTCCGAAACGAATAATTCCCGCGTGCACGTGAAAATAAATGTAGAAGCCCAGAAAAAAAATCGAGCAGGCGAACGCGCATAACATGGACGCACGGTGCCAGCGGATTTTTCCGTTGCGAATGAAGGCCAATCCGATAAGCAGAAAGAAAGTGCAAACCCCGTTGAGGGTTGCGTTGACGGCCGGAAGAGACGAGAGCGGAATAATTGTCATGTGCGCGCGAATTTGAGACCAGGCGGCGTCTAACTATCCTGTGGCTTCGCGGCCGGGGCAGGCGCGGGTTTCGCAGCCGGTTTGGGAGCGGGCGGTGGCTCAGGGTAACCCGGCTCGACCGCGGCCGGTGGATGAGACGTCTGCAGTGGTGGAGCAGCAGCCGGCGAAGTAGCCGGGACGGAAGCGGCAGGCTTGGCAGCAGGTGCCGGCGTCGCCGCGGCGGCTTTCGGCGCGGGTTGCGCGGCAGGCTTGGCGCGGAAGAAAGGCAGCACTCCGGCCTGGTACACCATCATCAGAATCATCAGGCTGAATATTCCGCCCATCATCAGACAGATAGCCAGCAGCATGATGCCGTCGATTCCGCTAGTGAGCAGGCCGCTGGTAATTTCCCAGATGATGCCGACGAGCGCCAAGGCGACAAACAGAGCGCAGACGACGCTGAGTTCAATCCAATTCGCTCTAGGTGTAGTGTTTTCCGTTCCCATAGTTGTGGTGGTCATCGGCCCATTTTATCGAAAATCATCCACGCAAGCAGAAGCGGGATGTGGACAACAGTCGCATGCATCAACCATTTCGCGCGGACGTTCGTGCGCGTGCGGTTGGCCCACAGCGAAACTTGCAGCAAGATCATCCCGAGGACTAAAGCCCCAAAGAAATAACGAATCCCGGCCATTCCCATCACCGAAGGCAGCAGGCTTACTGGCACGAGGATGGCGGAAAAACTGACGATCACGTGAAAAGTAGCGTCGCCTTTTGGATCGACCACCGGCAACATTTGAATTCCCGCGCGGGCGTAATCCTCGCGGTACATCCAGGCGATGGCCATGAAATGAGGAAACTGCCACACGAACAAAATCGCGAAAAGAATCCAGCCGCCTTCAGAAAGTGAACCGCGCGCAGCGGCCCAGCCGATCAGCGGCGGCAGCGCGCCAGGAATGGCTCCTACAGCGGTTGCGAGCGTCGTACGAGTCTTGAGCGGGGTGTAAAGGCCAAGGTAGGACAAGCTGGTGGCAAGGGCGATGGTGGCGGCTAGGGCGTTCACTGTGAGCGCCAGCCACGCTGTGCCAAGGATGATCGTGACAGCGCCGAACAAGAGAACTTCGCCGGGCCTTACAGTCCCCGCCGGAAGCGGGCGAGAGGAGGTCCTGCGCATTACAGCGTCCATATCGCGTTCCACATATTGATTCAGCGCGGCGGTGCCGCCGGCAACCAGCAGGGTGCCGAAGAGCGTTTGCGCCAACCGCGCCCAATCCATGGAGCCGACGGAACCAAGGTAGAAGCCTGCGACCGTGGTTATCACCACGAGAAAAGTGACGTCGGGCTTTGTGAGCGCGACATAAGCCCACGGCTTTTCGAAGGCGTTGATGGCGACCGTGCGTGCGTTGCTCATGAAATTAAGCTCTCGAGCTTTCGGCTCGCGTACCACCGGCGCGAGTAGTTTCCATCGCCGATCTCAAAGCCACGACTGACTTCGGACGAATCAAACGGTAGCAAGATAGCGTTAAGACCACACTAGAAGCAAGCGTCAATGCGCCGACAAGGACGTGCGCAACGGTCACGACGACATAGCTCATGGAAGGCTGCACAGCATGCATGGCCTGTACCACCGCCCAATAAGCCGCAACGCCGAGCAGAATCTGAGTGCCGAGGAATGCTTGCAGCAGAATTCCCCAGCGGCGAAGGTCGCGAGCCTGCCCAAAACGCTTGCGTACGGCACGGCACGTCCACATGATCAGGAACGTGACGACGACGAAGCCGACGAGGTGCGGCAAGATTCCAAAAGCGCCGTGACGAAAGCCCGCACCCAGGATGAGTTGAATGAAAATGGCGGCGGTAGTGATAGCCGCGAGGGGACGCAGGCGCGGCGAGCTACGATCGTCCAGTTGTCCGAGGTCACTTTGCCACCACGCACTGGTGAGGAGCGCCAGGCTGACCACGGTGACGAAAAAGATCTGTGCGAGAGTGGCGTGCACAGTCGCCGTTATCGCGGGGTGTCCGCGAAGCACGCGCAGCGCACCTAGAAGGGCTTGCGCGATGACGAGGCCGAGAGCAGTCCAGCCAAGTTTGCGAGCGATGCGCGTGCCACTACGAGCGAGCCAGCATGCGAGAATCAGAGTAAGGATACTCACAGAGGCGGCAAACACGCGGTGAGCAAACTCGTAACGAATGCCTCCTACCAGAGGCGGAATGATTTTACCGTAGGCAAGGGGCCAATCGGGGACGGAGTCTGCAGCGTCGTTGCTCGTCACTAGGGCGCCAGCCATCAAGAGCAGGACGGTCACAGACGCCGTGACGACGGCGAAACGGTGAACGCCTTGAAGCTTTTCTGTTTCTGACATTACGAGTGCGATTCCCTGTCGCTTATTCCGAGCATCTAAAGGTGCTGCAGGAAGAATCCACGAGCTAAAGAATTATAACGGCGGAAGCGACCGCGTTCCGACTTCCGCCGCCATAAGTTAGCGAGAGCGTCGCATCGAACTACTGGCAGCTAGTCTCCGGATGCGGCAGTCTTAAACGTGAAAGTGAGCGGCTTCGATTCCTTCGCGCCGATCGTCACCGTCTGATCCGAGACGCCGTACTTTTCGTGCCACGCTTCGATCGTGTAAGTCCCCGGCGGCAGATCCTTCAATGTAAACTTTCCATCTTTAGAAGTGATCGCGTAGTAGGGGTTTTTGAACACGAAAATGTAGCTCTTCATCCACGGATGCACGTTGCACTTCACCGGTATGGCCACTTCGGCGCGACCGAAAGTTTCGTCAATCGGAGTCGCGCCAGGCGGCTGTGACTTGTTCCACTCACGATTGTCTTTCGGCATGGGGTGAATGTTGTGAGTGGTTTGGTCGTCATTTTTGACTTCGAAGGTTTGACCAGTCATTAGCGCGATGATGTGAGGGTCGTACATGCAACCCTGTTGGTTCAACGTCACCGGCTCTTTCGGCGTGTCAAAGTTGTAGTCCGGAGAGAGACCGTCCTTCACGTAAACTACCACGTTGGCCAAGTCGCCTTTGTCATCTACCACGACTTCAGGCGGCACAACCGGGTTGGGATGCGCTTTCAGGCAATACGGCTCGGCGCTCATGTTGATGGGCTTCGCCGCTACGGGCTTGCCGTCCAGAGTTACGCTTCCGGTAACGGAGCCGACAGTCGACGTGTCGACTACCTTCTTAGCGTTTGAATTCGCCACGGGTTGCTCATTCGTGTCTTCTTTCTTGCCACAGCCGGTGATGGCAATCGCTAACACGGCTGCCAATGCCAGATAAAAAAACTTAGTCTTCATTTGAAGAAAATCCTCCTTAGTAAAACGGGGCTATTCTAACAATTCTGCGACTGCATGAGGCGCAAATTCTTTGCAAGCGAGGTCTGCGCAGCGCGCTTCTACTTCCCGCCAGCTGCGCCTTTGCCGCCAGCACCACCAGAGGGTTTGGCGCTCGCGCCAGGCGAAGACGGTGTCTTCCCCACCAGCGCGGCCTGCTCCTGCGGCGTAAGCGAGAACATGTAGCGCACCAGCAAGTCCGCCTGATCGCCCTGATAGTGCTGCACCGTCGAGGGCACGGGGCCGGAGAACACCCAGTGGTCGCCTTCCATACGGAACAAACCGGAAGGCATGGCGGTACCCGGAATTATTTTTGCGGGGTCGATGATCCAGCGCTCGGTCCAGGCCGGCTGCAAACGATCGTGGGCCAACAGGAAGTTTGGCGCGATTGCGTTTTTATCGTGCGCTTCGTTGCCGGTCATATGGCATTTCAGGCAAGGCGCGGCCGGACTGGTAAACAGCGCTCGGGCCATAGCGCGTTCGTTATCGTCAAGAGGCTTCACCTTCGGCGGAATAAACGGATCGGGCTGAGACGACATGGCCTGGAAGAAAAGCACGAGCTTGCGAATTTCGTCGTTCGAGAGATAGAACGTAGGCATGCGCACTTGCAAATATTGACGCACGCCATTCCGATTCGTGTCCGTGGTGCTCAGCGAAGGGTTGGCGAGAAACTGCCTGAGCCATTCCGGATTTACGCGGGCGCCTTCTGTAGTAAGGACAGGCGGCAAATTGGCTTTATTTTCCCCTTGATAGAAAGGAAGGGTCTGCATCACGGATTTCTGGCCAACGTCAATCTGATGGCAGCCGATGCAGTTGTATTTCGTGACCACCCACCAGCCTTCTTGAATGTAGCGCCTGCGGTCGGCCGGTTTGTACATATATTCCGGCGGGAGAGTGGGGTCCGTGCTGCCCAACAGCATGCTGACAAGAGCTTCGACATCGCCGCTGCCATAGAGATTCGGTTTGGGCATACGCAACGCGTCCATCGGGTTGGCGTGATATTTGCCTTGGTCGTAAACGCCCGGGTTCTGGAGCTTCTGCTCGAAGAAACCTTTTGCGTCGTACCACGGACCGCGCGGTGAAGATTTGCCGTCGGGGAAGACACCGCGCTTGGCATCCTCGGTCCAAAGCGCGAAGTCGAGACGCTCAATTGGCTTGCTGCCTTCATTGGTGAGTTCGGTGCCGATGCGACCTTCGTCTTCAAGACCGCTGAGTTCATGGCATCCGGCGCAACCGTAATGCCGCGCAAGGTCTTTGCCCGTGGCCGCGAGTTTCGGATCGTCCATGTAGTCGGCGGCGGCGTAGGAAGCATCCGGGCGCTTCTGAGTCATCAAGTAAGTGGCAATGTCGCGCGTGTCATCCATCGAAAGGCGCAGGCTCGGCATCACGGTGGGCTGCTGCACCACAAGTTCGTGGCCATCATTCGGGCAGCGCGAGTGATCCAGGTCGAAAACGAACGGGAGATTGTGCTTCGCGTAATCCTCGGGGCCCAGGTCGCGTTTTTCGTAAGGACAATAAGGTCGCGTGCGTTGGCGCGGATCGTGGACCCAGCGAACGACGTAATCGTAGTTTTCTTTCTCGCCGACACGGCTCAGGTTGGCAGCGAAAGTTCCACCGACTGTGGACGATCCTTCGCCCATGGAATGGCAAGCGAGGCATCCGCGTTCTTCGAAGAGCTCTTTACCGTGCGCCGCATTGCCCGGCGCCTGATGCTCGAGCGCAGGTCCACTGAGTCCAGATTGCCAGACGAACGCCGCGAGGGCCTGAGTCTCGTCCTGCGAAAGACGGAACTGCGGCATCTTGGTGGTCGGGCGGAATTCCGTGGTGTGACCGATCCAGTAAGGAATCCATTCTTTGCGCAGCTTTTGGCGCGCTTCCTTCAAATCCGGACCGACCTTTTTGATTTCCTGTAGGAGGCTGTGAGTTTGTTGTTCCAGCGATTCGCTGCGCGCGTCCATCCGGCTGATTTCAACCGTGAGATTCGTGGCTTGGCTGTTGAGTTTGTCGGCGGTGGCATTATCAGGCGCGGCGTCCGCTTGCTTTTGCAAACGCGGGATTGTCAACAAATCGTCTGACTTGGCTTTCGCGAGCTGCAAAATTGTTTGACGCGCGTTGACGAGTTGCTCGTCCTGATTGTCAAAACCCTGGAAGCGATGGCAGCCGATGCAACCACGCTGGCGATAGAGCTGTTTTCCCTCGTTAAGAACCGGCGCGTGTTCGGTGACCATGTCACCGGAATGGCACTGCTGGCATCCCGCTTGATAATTTTCCGGGAAGTACAACGGCCAGAGCCAATGAGGGTAGCGACCGTGTCCGCGCTGAACGGAATCGATGGCCCGGCCGTTTCCGCCGTGGCAAGGCGAGCAGCCAAACTTCTCAAGCGGGTGCCACTGAATTAGATCGAGATCGGGGTGACTGGAGAAAGGCGCGTTGTTGCTCTTCGCCATTCCCAGGTCTGCTTTTGTCAAGGTGACCTGAGGCGGAACGTATTTCGGATCCGTGCCGACATGGCACGATTCGCAGCGGTCCACCAGGCCCGCGCCACCTAGATTGTTGATGGAAGCTCCGGACGGATTTACGTTGATCTGGATGATGCGCTCGTCGAAGTCTTCCATGGAACGGCGCAAGCCATCGAGCGAAGCCGAGCTTAGACCCGGCAGATGATCGGAGACATATTTTGTGAGCTCGGCCTGCGCGTCTTTGGCCGGCTTGTCGATGTCGCCACGCTTTGCCACTAGCGCGGCGCGCTGCGCCATGATGCTGGTGAATGTGTCGTTCAGCTGGTCGGCAGTGAAAACTTTATTTTTCTCGATCTGGCCGTTTCCGGTGGGCCAATCCACTTTCCAGGTGGAACTTCGGCCTTCGTTCAATTCCTTCAGCGCACTAGCTTTCGCGCTCTTGTCGCTGTCCGGAACAATCTCGTATTGATAAACGAGGTGGCCGATCTTCCCGCGCTCGTCCTTGAAAGCATCAGCCATGGCCGCGCGCTGGTCGTCCAGGAGTTCGATTTGCTTGGCGATCTCATCGTCCTGGACCTTTGCTGTTTGCTGCGCGCTGGCGAGACTTGCCGCGAGCTGCTTGTATTCCGAAGAGGCGTAAACATCGTTCTCGTCTTGTTTCTGCCGTTTAATGTCTTTTCCAAGATACTCGGAATACGCTTTGGCGAAGCGGGACTGGTAACGCCGCCAGGGCTGCAATCCATAGAATTCGACGTAGAAGGACCATGCGACAGTGATGATAAGGAGAAGCGAAGCGATCAAAAGCGGAAATGCAAACGACCGATTCTTTATCGGATCATCCGGCGGCATTTCAGGCGAACGATCAGGCACCCTGGCCCTCCGTGAGGATTTCTGCAACACACCCTGCGGTTTTGATCGCCGCTAAATGCTGAACCATGGCGTCACCCATATATATTTAATAGTGAAAACAAGCCGCAACAGAATCTTGATTGGCAGCGACAGCATGAGAATCAAGAATGTGTACATGGTCACGAGCTGCAGCAAACTCATACGCTTGTAGATCTTCTTACTGAATTCCGTACGCGTGCAGAGCCAATGAACCAAAATTGCCGCGACAATGAAAAAGATTACGAGCGGGAAAATTCCAAAAATTGCTCTAGCCCAAATGGCGGCTTGGTCCTTTGTCGTATGGAAGATGGGCGCAAGCCACGAGCCATCGATGCCGAATACCTGATCGAGGTTTCGGTTTACAGCGTAATCCACGCGTTCAGCGTCCCAGGTTTGCCCAGGCCAGAACCACATCCATCCAGGACCGCGAATGAACGTGCCGATTACAATCATCAGCACCCAGAGGCCAATGAAGCCGACCAGGAAAGTCCAAATCGAAAATCTTCGCTGTTTATAGGTGTAGTAGCCGTTGCCGAGCGGATTCGAGTCGATGTACGGAATCACCATCAGTCCGACGATGATCAAGGTCGGCATGACCACGCCAGCGATCCAGGGATCGAAATAAACCAACATCTCCTGGAGGCCCAGGAAATACCACGGCGCTTTGGCCGGATTCATGGTGACGTTCGGATTGGCGGGCTCTTCGAGCGGAGCGTTCAAGGTCAACGACCAGACCATGAGCAGCACGGTGACCAGGATGGCCACCAGGAATTCCATACGCATTAAGTACGGCCAGGTGTGAACTTCCCGCTCCCACTTGGGATCCCACTCCTGCGTCTTGCGGTATTTGGTCTTGGCGGCTTGCGCATCGCCTTCCAGAATCGCGATCAGCTTGTCGTTCGCAATGCCCTGCCGCAGTGCGTACCACATAAAAAAAGGAGCGACAAACAACAACGCAACAATCGGCACGTTGTCGGGTGCGGAAGCGACTTCCCAGATTTGGCGCCAATCAAAAGGCATCTAGCTTCGTATCCTCAAAAAGTTGGCAATTAAAGCCGCTAAGATTCCCCAGCTAACCCATGCCACTGGGCCGCAAAATGACCGGCCGCGGACTTCTCTCTTCCTTGATTTCCGATTCGAGCATCACCGGCGCTGGACCTGATATTCCCCCGTCTTTTCGCACACGCCAGAAATGGACACCCAGGAATATCGCCACAATCAGCGGAATGGCGATGCAATGCCAAATGTAGGCGCGCAACAATGCATTCGCGTCCACAATGGATCCGCCAAGCAAGGCGAAGCGCACGTCGTTATACGGCGTCATGCCCATTTGAGGGCCACCCGGACCTTCATTTCCTAACAGCGGCGTGGCTCGCGCCATATTCGTTCCCACGGTGACGGCCCAGAATCCCAACTGATCGTCAGGAAGCAAATATCCGGTGAAGCTGAGCAACATGGTCAGAACCATCAGCAATACGCCGACACACCAGTTAAATTCGCGCGGGCGTTTATACGAACCCGTCATGAAGACGCGGAACATGTGCAGCCATACGGCGATAATCATCAAGTGGGCTGCCCAGCGATGCATGTTGCGGAGCAACTTGCCGAACGGCACGTCGTTTTCCAGATACAGGATGTCGCGGAACGCCTGCACTTTCGTGGGGTGGTAATAGAACATCAACAGAACGCCGGTGAAGGTGAGAACGATGAAAAGATAAAAAGTGATTCCACCCATTCCCCAGGTGAAATTGTACTTCGTGGCGTCGCGGTTGACCTTGGCCGGATGCAGGTGGAAGAAAACGTTGGACAGCACGCTGAGAGCGCGGTTGCGCGGCTCCTCGTCATGCTTCACGCGGAAAATTGAGCGATAGAGCTGAGTTTTCTCGGGCTCCTTTAGTTCCGTGGCTTGCTGCTTAGCTTTTTCCGTCAGTGTTTCACGGAGTGCGGCGGCAGAGTCCTTCGCTTTTTCGAGGACGCCAGTTTTGCTCTTGCCGTCGCCGTTTTCTTCGGGCATCCGTCTGACCCCTTGTCCAGCTCAAACTTGCAAACCGCCGCACGCCAACTTTCGGCGCCCCAAGGCTACACGTTCAAGAATGCTCCCGGATCATTGAAATGATTGACGCCCGCACGTGGGTCGTCGACAAACAACCTGCTGGTATCCACCGTGATTTTCCCGGTGGGATCGAGCTGCACAAAAGAACGATCCATAGGCCGCGGCGCCGGGCCCTCGAAGTTCACACCCTCGCTGTCATATCCGCTTCCGTGGCAGGGGCACTTGAACTTGTTTTCCGCAGGTTTCCATTCAGGGGTGCAACCCAGGTGCGTGCAGCGGGCGAAAATGACGAAAAGGCGGTCGGGTTCGCGCACGACCCACACGCGGTTCGTCATCAAAAAGCGCTGATCGATACCCAGAGCGAAGTCCGAAGGAAATCCGATATCAAAAACAGTATTTGGCTCATATAACGCACGAGGGAAGAAGAACCGCAGGAACATCAGGAAGTTGACGCCCAAATAGCCCCAAATGCAGGCCCAAACAATCCGGCGACGGGTGGTGTTCACCGTTTTTGCGGTCGCCTTCGCGTCCGGCGCTGCAGATGCATTCGCCGCAGGCGCCTTCGATGACGCGCTGGTTGTTTCTCCGGACTTCCCGTCAGACATATCTGGCATCGGCCCGTTGTGCTGCTAACTTCAAAATCTAAGAATATATAATTGCTGAGCGAACGCAAAACACGAACACTGGTTTATATGACGTGGGAATCTCCGTGTCAAGTAGTTACAGCAATATGTCGCTCGTAATTTTCCGATGAGGCTACCCGTCTTCCGTTCCCTGAACAGAGTCTTTCTGCTCGCAATCATCCCTACTTCTGGTACGCTGCGGACCTATGCGCCTATATCAGACCTTGATCTTGATTGCCGCGGCGGCCGTTTCCGTCTTCTCCCAAAGTACCCAAACTGTTGCTGACCGCGTCGGCGCCCAGAACGCTCTATTCGAAGAGCAGTACGAGTCCGATCTCCGTAATTTCCCTGAGCGCGCGACAGCCTTCGGCGATTACCGCTACAACGACAAGCTCGCCGAGTATTCACTCGAAGCCGTCGCACAGCGTCACAAGACCGACGAAGCCTTTCGAGCGCGACTCGAAGCCATTCCCACTACCGGTTTTTCCGACCAGGATCAGCTTTCGCACGACCTTCTCATTCGAGTACTCGAGCAGCGCATCGCCGATTTCGACCTCAAAGAATACGAGATGCCGGTCAATCAGATGAACGGCATCCATACCGGCCTCGCGGATCTGCCGCTCTCCGTCCCTTTCGATTCCGTCAAACATTACGAAGACTACATCGCGCGCCTTCACCAGATTCCGCGAGTCCTCAGCCAGACGACTGAAGTCCTTCGCGCGGGCATGAAGGACAAGCTCATGCCCGTCCGGTTCCTTCTTGAGAAGATTCCGGTTCAGTGCCAGGGCATCATCGATGCCAACCCGTTTCTGCTACCGACAAAGAAATATCCCGCGGACATTTCCGTCGAAGATCAGAAACGCTTGACCCAACAGATTACCGACGCCATCAACAATGATGTTTTTCCGGCTTATCGCAGGTTTGCCGAATTCGTCCGTACAGATTACGCCCCGGCGGGCCGCACCACCCTCGCGGTCACTTCCCTTCCGGACGGCGAGAGGCGCTACCAGAATGACATTTACGGCCGGACCACGACACACATGACGCCGGACGAGATTCACCAGCTCGGTCTTCGCGAGATCGAACGGATCCAGACCGAAATGACGGCCATTGCGAAAAAGGAGGGCTTCGCCGACCTGGCGTCTTTCCGCGCGTCACTCAAAACGAATCCCAAATATATTCCGACGTCCGCGGAGCAGATCCTCGACGATTTCCGGCACTACATCGCTCAGATGGAGCCAAAGCTCTCGGAGCTTTTCACCCTGCTTCCGAAAGCACCGGTGACAGTTGAAGCTATTCCGGCGTTCCAGTCGGCCGCTGCAACTCACTACGTTACCGGGACACCGGACGGCAAGCGGCCCGGACGCGTCGTTGTCGCTACATCCAACTTCGCTGAACGCTCGCTCATCGACGATGAAGCAATTGCTTATCACGAAGGCGTCCCCGGACATCACATGCAACTGTCCGTGCAGCAGCAGCTGGCCGGATTGCCGAAATTCCGTCTCCACGGCCTCGGATTCAACGCCTACATCGAAGGCTGGGCGCTGTACGCGGAACAACTCGGCAAAGAAGTCGGCTTCTACCAGGACCCCGTCTCAGACTATGGGCGTCTCTCGTCAGAACTTTTCCGCGCGGTGAGACTGGTTGTTGATACTGGTATTCATTCGAAAGGATGGACTCGCGATCAAGTCGTCGAATTCTTCCGTAAATCCGGCGCGGTCGACGAGCCTACCATCCAGTCTGAAACCGACCGTTACATCGCGTGGCCCGCGCAAGCTCTCAGTTACAAGCTCGGCCAGCTTAAGTTCCGCGAACTTCGCGAACGCGCGAAGAAAGAATTGGGTCCCAAATTTGACTTGAGGACTTTCCACGACGAGATGTTGAATGGCGGGACGCTCCCCCTCGACTTGCTCGACGCGCGCACGAACAAATGGATCGCCGAACAGAAATCAAAGTGAAAACAGTCAGCGGCAACTCGGCCCGCGGAGTGTGTGCGGAGGGTTACTTCCTTTAGGAAGCGATCGACGAGACGCCATTGCGTTTTCCCACCGAGCGCAGAACCAAATCTGCCAGTGCGCGAATTAAGAGCGGCGAATCGTTTAGCGCGGGCATCATGTGAAATTCAGTGATGCCCAGCGACTCGGCCTGCTCCCTCGTCTCGATGTTAATTTCGTGCAAAGTCTCGATGTGCTCGGTCAAAAACGAAATAGGGATCACGAGCACGCGTTTGATTCCGCTTCGTGCGAGCTTCTCGATGGTGTCCGGCAGCGCGGGCTGCAGCCATTTCTGCGGTCCCACCCGGCTTTGAAAGCAAAGAGCATGCGGATTGGGCCACGCGCCAAGCTCCCGCACAAGCTGCACCGTCTCTTGAATCTGTTTCGGATAGGGATCGCCCTTTTCCACTAGAGTCATCGGAAGGCTGTGCGCGCTGAAAAGAAGGTGCACTTCATCCGGATTCGGCAACTCCTGCAGAACGCTATTTACGCGGTCCACAATTGCGGCAATGTAATCGGGATGGTCGTAAAAGTGGTCGATTAGATGAACCGGTGTCTGCGGCTTATACAGGCGGTTCCATTCCTTCAGGCTGCTCCCGGTCGTGGCAAAAGAATAGTGCGGATAAAGCGGCAACAGGACGAGTTCGTCATACGGCTCGCTGTCGAGAGCGGCAATGGCTGCTTGCGTGTCGGGGTGCCAATAGCGCATCGCTACAATCGCTCGCGCTGAGATGTAGGGGCGCAGTTCCACTCGCAGTGCTCTGGCTTGCTGTTCGGTCAAGTGGCGGATCGGCGAGCCCCCGCCAATTTCCGCGTAGTGCTGCCGCACGATTTTCGAGCGCGTAGTGGAGATCAGCTTGGCGAGCGGCTTTCGCGCGAGGAACGCGCCAGGAAAATTTATGATATCGGGATCGCAGAATAATCTATATAGGAACGGCTCGACGGCCCCCTGACTATCCGGTCCGCCCAACTGAAACAAGACGACGGCAATTCTCTTCGGCCCATCCATGACCCGCTCCTTGCGAACTACTTTTCACGCAACTGCCGCTTCAATCCCTCGATGTCATCGCGCAGGCGCGAGAGCCGTTGCGCGATAGACAGCTCATACACAAAAAATACGGCCCAAACAACCATCCACGCGGCAAACAAATTTTCGAAATTTTTCATGCGCTCTCCTTACCAAGAATAGATGCTGGTGCGAGGTTGCAGGTCTCAACTTCTATACGCAACTCCTCGAATTCGTGCCGGAGCCGTTCGAGCCGGTAGCGGTCGAGTAGAACGACAATCATCACTCCCATAACCGCAATGACGCAAAGAAGAAGCACTTTGCTCATGGTCGGGTCCAAGCCGGAACCGTTACCGCCAAGAATCACAGGTTGCGGGTGCTGCGTGCGCCACAGGCGGTTCGAAACGTAGACGAGGGGGACATCCAGGAAAGCGAAAACGCCGAAAATAGCGGACAGTGTTGCTTTCTTTTCCGGATCATCAAGCAGTCCGCGCAACAGCAAATACGAAATATAAAGTAGCCACAGAATGAAAGTGGTGGTCAAACGCGCGTCCCAAGTCCACCAGATTCCCCACACCGGTTTGGCCCACAGAGGCCCGGTGGCCAGTCCAATAGTGCAGCAGACGACGCCAGCTTCCGCCCCGGCCACGCCCAGCGCGTCCCATTTGGTCTTGCGCGTCGCCAAATAGGCGATGTTCGCCACGAAAACAACGGAAAGCGCAGTGAACATAGCGATCCAGCTTGGCAGATGAAAATAAAAGATACGCTGGATAGCATGCATGGTTTTTTCGTCGGGAGCGATGAAAAGCGCTGCGTATCCCGCGAAGAAAATCAGCGCGGCGACAATAATCGTGGAGGCGACTCGTCCCTTCATGGATTGCGTCTCGTTATTCCTCGATCAAATAATCGCACAGAAGCCACGATGCCGTCAGGAATACGATATCAAATCCGGCGAGCAACGCGACCCAGGTTCGATCGAGCTCAGGCCGGTCCAGCAGCAGCGAGGCCGTGGCTTCGACTGCGCCGATTAACAGCGGCGTCAGAATCGGCAGCAAAAGAAGCGGCAGAAGGAGTTCCCGCATTCGCGCATGCGAAGAAATCGCGGAGAAAACCGTTCCGGTAACCGTTAGTCCGATGGTCCCTAGCGCCAGCACCAAAATCAATCGGCCTGCCACGCCGGCCAGAGATACGTTGTACAACACGCCGAACACTGGTACGAGTACGAGTTCCACAAGCGACATGAAAATGAAATTTGCGAGCATCTTGGCCGAAAGAATCGCGAAGGGTGATATGGGTGCCATTCGCAGAGCGTCCAGCGTGTCGTTGGCTTGCTCGCGCGCGAATGAGGGATTTAACATCAGCGACCCGGCGAAGAGAAACGAGATCCACAGAAGGCCCGGGCCGTAGCGTCTGGATTCCGCGGCAGTCGGATCGAAAGCAAAGCTGAAGAGCACCACGATGACCATCGCAAAGACGATCGTCGCACTCAGCAACTCACGAGTACGAAATTCGAGGCGCAGTTCCTTGGCCAATAAAATCGCAGCAGCACGCGCGGTGCTCATTTATGTGTCCGCTCGCAGCGCCGCTAGTACCGGACGCGGGTCGCCGCCCGACCCACTGTCCTGCTTCACCATACCGCCATCCAACACGACAGCCCGCGCGGCAAGATCCAGCGATTCGTTGCGCGCGTGCGTGCTCATCAGCACAGTACAGCCGTCTTTGCGCAGCGCTTCAAGGGTTTCGCCGAGCCAGACGAGACCTTGGCGGTCGAGTCCCGCCGCCGGTTCGTCGAGTAGGAAAAGACGAGGTTGATGCAGCAGCGCGCGGGCGATGGCGAGCCTCTGACGCATGCCTCGAGAAAATGTTCGGACTAGACTTGCGGCGCGTGATCCAAGCCCGCAGGACTGCAAGGAATTGGCAACGCGGACAGAAATGCCGTCCAGCCCGTACAGTTGTGCAAACAACGTGAGATTTTCCGCGGCTGTCAGTTCGTCGTAGAGCAGCGTGCTGTGGCCTACCATACCGGTCAGCTTCTTTGCTTCTGCGATGCTCGAACAGTCACCGGATCCTTGTCCCGCGGTAAATCGCACTTTGCCTCGCGTGGGAGACGCAAGCAATGCAGCGATTCGGAGTAAGGTCGTCTTCCCTGCGCCGTTTGCGCCCAACAGCGCTACGAATTCTCCAGAAAGTATTTGGAGCGAGATGCCGCGCAAAGCGACAAACGATCCAAATCGTCTTTCGACGCTATCGAAGGAAATTCCAAAGGAAGGGACAGCGGCACGAGAAGTGGCAGGAGTTACGGGCAAGGCGTTGCGCTTAGCCTCTCACCAAATCGCGGAGCACTTTCTCCATTTGCCGCCGCTCGCGCTCGTAATCGTCCTCGGTGATGGTCCCCGCTTGGCGCCGCAACTCCAAACGGAAAAGACTGTTCTTTAACTCGTCAAGGCTTCCAAGGACCTCCCGGTTGACCTCGGCCACCGTTTCAGTAGCGGCAGGCGGCGTCGAGGCTGCAGGGTACGCCACCCTTGCAGCAACAGTTGCAACTACGGGCGCGTCACCATTGGTTGGAGCCATCACTTGGGGCCGCCGGAATAAATAAATAAAACCAAGCGCGAAAATTGACGCGAAGCCGCCTACAAGAATCCACTTCAAGCTATCGAGACGCGCCGGGACCGTAGTGGTCGCGACAGTGGTTGCTTCCGCCCCAGAGGCTTCCAATCGGGAGTTCACCGACGCATTAGCGGAATTATCGCCCGCGGGCGGAGCGCCATTCTCGGTGGCGCCTTGATTTGCCGGCGGCATCGGCGCTGTGCCTGAAACATTGATACTTAGCGGCGCATCAGCTGCAACCGCAGTCCGCGTGTAAACACTGAATCCCTGGTCTTGACCAGCGGGAGTTATTCCATCGCCGGATATCTGCACCGTGGGCGGAGCGGCAATGATCATCCGATCGGTCGCGTAAGATGAAACATTTTTCAGCGTTATCCGATTGCCGGGATACGGAACCTTGTAGGAAATCCGCACGCCGCTTTCTCCCGGACGAAACGCGAACGCGATGGCCAATTTATTTTTGCCTTTATCAATCGTTCCTTGCACCACGGGCATTCCGGCCGAGCCCCAAGCCGATGCTTGACTGAAGTCCGCGCCATCAGGGATGGAGAAATCGAAGGACCCGTCTGCGCGATAAAATGCGACTGGCGGCTGCGTCTTATTTTCTATGGAGTATTCTTCCCCGACCATGAGATCGGATCCGTTGGGCTGCACGATCACGGCGTGGTTCGTGACCGCGAACGCGCTCGCCTTATCCGTAGGCTCAAAAACTTGCACGTCAGCGGTCGTCTTTCCCGGCGGAACAGGCTCATGATAATTCACGCCTCCGTAAACGACGCGAATGAGCATCGGCGCTCCGGCACCAAGCCCCGGATTGTCAAACGCGTATCGTCCGTTCGCGTCGGTCTTCGTGTTTGCGACCGGCTGCATGCCCCCTTGCAGCTGAATCAGGATCACTTCGGCGCCGACCGCCGGTTTTCCGGTGGTCCCGTTCGTCACCGTCCCCGATACCGAACCTGCCTGCGTGAACGGTGCAGCACCTAAAAACGCAAGGAAGCACAGAATAAAGACCACTCGCGTGCCGGCTATTTCGAAATTCCAAAACCTGAGACTCATGAATGTTTTGCCTTTTCTGTCGCCGCTTGGCGAGTGGCCGCAGTGGGAGTACCACCGGTTAGCGTATCCATGTCGGACAGCACGCGCGCCGCCTCCACTTCGAGAAGCTGTTTCGTCTCATCGTAATCCGTTTCGGAAAATTTCCCGGCGCGGTATTCAAACCGCAAGTCGCGCAGGTTTTCGTAAATAGCGTCGCGGCGCTCCATCAACTGATCGAGCTTCGTGCGGTGCGGGGCGGAATCCGAAGCCTCCGGCTGAACCATGAATATAAAAACAATGGTGGCTGCGGCAAGCAACGCGCAAGCGACGGCGATGTCCACGCTACTCATCGTAGTCTTTTCCTGTTTCGTGGCGAGCGCGCGCCAGAAACTGGGCGGGAATTTCGGGCCCTGAAGCGGTCGCGAGCGTGGCTTTGTGCCGCCATCGACGCACTACAACCCAAACGAGAATGATCGCCAGCAACGGCACCACGATGGGCGCAACCCAAGCCGCAATGTTGAAGCCCTTCGCAGGCGGGACGATCAGAACGGTGGGTCCGTATTCCTGCACGAATGCTTGTAGCGTTAAGTCGTCAGATTCATTACGAGTGACGCGTTCGTTGATTTCGGCCTGCATGCCCTTCGCCGTGTCGCAGGGACCTGAGAAAGAACCTCCCGTGTGATTACACGCTGTGGCGGAATCATTGCAGCCGCCGCACATGCATTTCACCCGCTTACCAAGTTCGCGTCCTCGCTCGGTTTGCTGCGCATACGACGGAGACGAAAGCAGCGCGTTCTGCAAAAGAAACGACAGCACTGCCAAGCCCACAAGAAGCACCTTCACACGGGCGCGCGAGCGCCGATCGTTCGATACGTGACGCCTAATCATCGGCGTCACCTCTTCGCGCAATCACCCCGACTGGAGACACTCTCGCCGGTACGCGATCTCCCCACGATTGTTCGCTCACGGGCCGCAACGCCAGCGCTGCTCGGCGATTCGGCAGCAACGCCAGACCCGTTCCGAGCACGACCACGATTCCTCCGAACCAAATCCATTTCACGAGAGGATTCAAATACGCGTGGATTACCGGCCGTCCATTTTCCGGACTGCGGCCGGCATAAACGATATAAAGATCGCGCAGCGGAGAGCTTTGAACCGCTACCATCGTCTCGGTGACCTGGCTGGCCAGAAAAAACCGACGCTCCGGATAAAGCATCATTTGCGATTTGCCGTTGCGGAAAACTTCGAGCGTGGCGCGCTCGGAATCGTAATTGCCGTTCGTAACGCGATCAAAATTCTGGCAGAGGATCGAATACGGCCCGATGTTCAGGGTCTGCCCGATAGACATTTCCTTCTGAATATCTTTGTTGAACGGCACGCCCGCAATGCCGATAAAGATCAGCACCATTCCGAAATGCACCACGTAACCGCCGTATCGGCGAGTATTGCGCATGGTCAACTCGCCGACCGCAGAGATCAGGTTCGAACCGTCGCGCGCTGCGATCACTCGCGCTCCGCGGAAAAATTCGGAAAAAATCGTGAGCGTCACAAACACCCCGAGAATCAGGCAAATCAGCGAGTAAATGTCGCGAAAGCCGAACACCAGCGCAATGACTCCGGCTAGCACGCCGCCCGACAGCGGCCACGCAAAATTTCGTTTCAGAGCGTCGAAAGACGTCTTGCGCCACGCCAACAGCGGGCCAACACCCGTCAGGAGCAGAAGAAACAACGCAATGGGGATATTCACTTTGTTAAAGAACGGAGGTCCGACGCTGATCTTATTACCAACCACCCATTCAGAAAGCACCGGAAAGAGTGTTCCCCAAAGGACCGCGAAACATGCCGCCAGCAAAATCAAATTGTTAAACAGAAAACTGGATTCGCGCGAGACCAACGAGTCGAGCTGATTGTCGCTGCGCAAATAATCGCGATTCTTCCAGTAAGACGCAAAACAAACGATGAAGATCAAAGCCAGAAAACCGACAAACCAGTTCCCAATCGACGACTGCGCAAAGGCGTGGACCGAGCTGACGATGCCCGACCGCGTGAGCAACGTTCCAAGAATGCAAAGCATAAATGTGGTAAAAACCAACCAAATGTTCCACACCTTCATCATGCCGCGCTTTTCCTGCATCATCACCGAATGCAAGAACGCGGTACCTGTGATCCAGGGCAAAAGCGAAGCATTTTCGACAGGATCCCAAGCCCAGTAACCGCCCCACCCAAGGACCGCATAAGCCCAATGTGCGCCGAGCAGAATTCCTACGCTCTGGAAGCACCACGCGATCATGGTCCAGCGCCGGGTGATATGAATCCATTTCTCGCCCGGATACCTTCCGAGGAGCGCCCCCAGCGCGAACGCAAATGGAACCGTGAATCCCGTGTAGCCGAGATAGAGCATCGGCGGATGAATCACCATCTCGGGATATTGCAGCAGCGGGTTCAGGCCATGGCCGTCCGAGAGGGCCGAAACCCTCATCACACCCGAGGGGTCTGCACCGGCCAGTACCGCAAAAGGACTAGCGACAAAATTATTCAGCGTGAGAAAAAAAGTCTGGACGCTTGCGAGCACAACACCGACATAAGGCATCAGCTCCGGATGTTTGTTGCGATTGATGAAAATGGCGAAAAATGCGTAGGTGGAGAGCAACCAGGTCCACAAAAGCAGCGAGCCTTCTTGTCCGGCCCACAGAGCGGCAAACTTGTAATAAAACGGCAGCGCGCGATTGCTGTGTGCCGCGACGTATGCCATCGAAAAATTGTCGGTGAAGAAATAGTACTCGAGGCACGCCACGGCAAGAGTGACGAGAACAAACACAGCCATCCCAGCGTTGCGCGCACTCTTAGTAAGAAGGGTTTTGCGACTTACGATGCCTGCTATGCCCGCGCCAATTGCATAGACCGCGGCAAGAAACGCAAGCAGCAGAGAAAACGATCCTAAGATGTCCAACGAACTCCCCCGACGAATACTTTCCTAGTCACGCTACCAATCAGGATCCTGAAGATCGTGCATCTGTACCGTTGGATGTCTGACCGGGCTGCGGCGAACCGGAGGTCTGGCCAGGCGCTGCTTCATACTTGGACGCACACTTCGCCTGGACCTGCTCGGCTTCGAAGCGATCGTCCGGCATCATCCTGCCTTCCACGAGGGCCTGCGCGCCGTCTTTAAAAGTATCCGGAAGCGGATCGCGCCCGACGTAACTAACTCTCAGGTCCTTGCCCTGTTCGGTGAGGACAAAATCAACGCTCCCCGGCACATGAGAAATAGTTCCATTTTTCACGTTACCGGAAACGCGCATCCGCTGGTGCAATGATGTCCCTTGAAGCGTCGAAAGCTCTGTAATTGTATGGTAATAAGTTTTGCTTTGCGTGTAGCCGACGTAGGCCAGGGACACGAGGGTCACCACGATGATTGCCGAACCGACCAGGAACTTAGAACGGACTTTCATCTACCCTCTCCAGGCGTGCGACGGTGCGATAGGAAGGGACACCAGCCGAATTCTAGCATAGTGGCAGGACACACTCGAAAACTCTTAGCGTATATAAACACACCGTTCGGAGGCTTATTCAGCGCCCAAGAGTTCATCGGCCTCTTTGCGTATCGCGCCCCATGCAGCTTCAACATGCGGTAGTTCCGTGCGCGTTTGAGCCACGCAGAACCTAATCGTGTACTTGCCGTTCAGCCGCGTATGCGAAAGGTACAACTTGCCGCTGCGGTTCAGACGCCGCAAGAGATCTTCGTTCAACTCATCTCCTCCCTTCAGCCGAAAACAAATCAAGTTTAGCGGCGCCGGCGCCATTAATTCAAAGCGTGAATCTTTACGCACCCAACTCAGAAAAGTTTGTGCCAGTTCCACGTGGCGGCGAACGTGAAACTGCAATCCCTCCACGCCGTAATGTTGAATTACAAACCACAGTTTCAGCGCCCGAAATCTGCGGCCCAGAGGGACATGCCAATTGCGATATTCGAACACCGCATCCGAACCCGACCCCTGATTTCTCAAATACTCTGGCAGGACGCCCAGACTGCGCGTGAGCGTCTCGCGATTGGCCACAAAGAAACAACTGCAATCGAAATTCGTGAACATCCATTTGTGCGCATCAAAGCAGTAGCTATCCGCGAGTTCGAGACCTTTCTGAATGTGCCGAAACTCGGGGCAAAGCGCCGCCGTCCCTGCCATGGCCGCGTCAACATGCAACCATAGCTTGTGCTTTTTGCAGACCCGTCCGATTGCCTCCAGAGGATCGAACGCCAGAGAAGAAGTGGTTCCTGTCGTGGCGCACACGAAGAACGGCACCTTGCCTGCACGTTTATCTTCCTCGATCATCTTCTCCAACAAGTCCGGCCGGATGGCGAAGTCTGCGTCCACGTCAATCAAGCGCAAGTTGCGGCGACCGATTCCCGCCACTTTCACGTCCTTTTCGATTGAAGAGTGCGCCTGTGTTGACGTGTACGCGATCAATTCTTCGCGGCAGCCATCTTCGTTGCTGCGAAACCCAGTCGCGCGTTCCCTCGCTGCGAGAATCGCGCTGAGCGAAGAACTCGATGCCGAATCTTGGATCACGCCTCCTCCGCTCCCACTCGACAGAAATGCGTCGGGCAACCCCAACATCTTCACCAGCCAGTCCATGACAAGTGTTTCAACCTCGGTACAAGAAGGGCTTGTGGCCCACAGCATCCCCTGAACTCCCAGGCCCGACGAAAGCAAGTCCCCCAGAACCGACGGCTCCGAAGCATTCGCCGGAAAATACGCAAAAAAGTTCGGCGACTGCCAGTGTGTAATTCCCGGCATGATTTTTGAATTCACTTCCTGAATGACGTGGCGGAACTCCGTTCCGGACTGCGGAGGCTGAGCCGGCAGCGATGTGCGGATCTCTCCCGGAGCCACCTGGGCAAGGACAGGATACCGCTCCACTTGCTCGTAATAATCGGCGAGCCAGTCGATCAGCTGCTTGCCCGACTCTCGGAATTGTTGCGAGGTCATGTGAAAAGTTCTCGCCAAGTTGCCTCCTTGCACTTCAAGAAATCGTTCGTTTCAATTGACGCGGAATTATAGCAGCACAAGTTGGGCGGAAATGTTTAGGAAGAAATGGTTCCGTTGCGCGGATGCTTCGAGGAGCCTTGGCAACTTCAATCAGAATCGCGACGAAAGAGCTTCGGCCAGCCGGTCTCCTAGCGAGGTGCCGAACTCTGCCTGGCCTTGAGGGTCGCCCAAAAACGGATCCACGAAGGGCTTTCCGCCATTCAACACCAGCCGCGTTCCCCAGCCACTGAATTCGAAGAGCGGAGTCAATTCCGCCATCGCAGGCGAAATCGGAGCAATGTATTTTGGTTTGTAGGAGGCATTCACCCGTTTCACCATGACCGGCCCTAGACGGTTCAACGCGGCGCTCAATGCTTCGGGGGAATCAACCGGGCACTCCACCGCATAGGCCAGAAAAAATCCCCGATGCTGAAATTCAGCTAACGCGGCATCTTCGCTGACGCTCGGGGCAATCGCAATCCCCGCAGACTTCACGATTTCGTCAAAATACATCCGCGAGACCACCGAACGCTCTTCTCGATTCTCCGCAGCGCGATAGAAATAATCATTCTCGTTCGTCGGCGGAACAGCATCGATTAGCAGCACCTGAACGTGGATGGGCCGGAACCGTGTTGCGAGTTCTAACCGCTCGATGCGACGGCGGATGTGCGCGTCGTCAACCTGCAACCCGCACCCGTCACAAAACGCCATGAATTCCTCCGTTGGCAAGCTTCGAACTACCCAAGAATGGCATGGGGCGGACAATTTGCGCAAATCTGAGGTCTCAGACAGCACCGTCGCGCCGAGCCTTGACTTCGTTTGTGGGCGGTGGCAAAACGCAAGCGCCGAAAGGCAACAAACTATAGTTCGAGGACTGCGCTGATTCTAGTGACTGTCCTCGTCTCGAGGAGCGGTTGGAACAGCAGGAATTTCGGGCAAGATCTCAGAGGCCGGCGCTACTTTCCCGAGTTTCGCTCGCAGGCAGCCAACCAATTCTGGCGCCAGATTCGTGATACTCATGCCTTCGGAAACCAGGAATTTACAACTCAGGATGGGGCGCGCTTGGTCTTCATCGGATAACTGGCAATCGACTCGGCAATATTGGCAGTCCTGGTTCCAACAAAATCGTCCATATGGGATCGTCTCGGGACTTATGAATTGGAAAGCGCGCAGCAGCGAATTCCGTTCAGGCACGAGAAAGGTCTTCCCCAAGATCGAGATTTCTACAAGTTTTTCGTACGGTCGAAAGACGTCCGACATTAGAGGTGTCCCCGTGTCCGCCACTGTGGCTGCTCCCGTGCTGCATTACGCTGCCCGTTTATGAAGCTAAATCACCAGGGGGCTTGGGGCAACGGAAAGAGTTCAGCACGTGTTCAATGCTCTAATGGCAAATCTACGCTGCCTTCGAACGTAGATGCCAGGCTGGGGAATTTCGGTGCGGAACTTGCGTATCTTCTAGTTAAGACGAACTTGCTCCGCGCGGGACAAAAATAACCAGTGTGTAGGCGCCTAATGCGATGCCAAGCGGCCCGTTGATCAGGGCGAAAAAGCTTGCAACCAGCGCAAGGGTCCGCGCTGAACCAGTCCGCCCCAGCAAGGCCATTGCGGCGAGAAGCGAAAAAATTCCCGCGATGATATTCAGCACAACCGCGAAAATCAAAAAGATATGGAACAGCGACATCAACGCAAAAGGATTGGCAACGCGCGTAATTATCGCTCCCCACATCACCGTGAGCGTTCCCTCGTACACGACGATGAAGGCGGCACCGGCAAATCGTAGAATGGAGTAGACCGCCCAGAGGACTCCGAGTGTTCCATATCTTCCGATAGAATCATTCACAGCTTGCATAAGCACCGCCCCTTCTCATGGAGTGAACTCCTCTAATCTTTGGAGTATAGATTCCCTCTTGAGGTTACGACCTGCGACGATGGTTGCGCGCACGAAGCCCGTTTCGCAGAAAACTAAGCGAAAAATTGACCCATCTGCCGGAATTTCTGGTAGCGCTGATCGATAAGAGATTGTTCAGAAAGCTGGGATAGTTCATGAAGTGAACGCGCCAGCACCGGCTCGAGCAACTTGGCAGTTGCCGCATGGTCGGTATGCGCGCCTCCATCGGGCTCGGGGACAATCTCGTCGATTAATTTCATTTCGAGCAAGTCGGGCGCGGTAATTTTTAACGCCTCGGCGGCCAATTCCGCTTTGTTCGAATCGCGCCACATGATGGTCGCGCAACCCTCCGGCGATATCACCGAGTAAACGGAATTCTCCAGCATGTACACGCGGTCGCCGATGGCGATTGCCAGCGCGCCGCCAGAGCCGCCTTCGCCCGTGATGGTGACCACAATCGGCACCGGTAAACGCGACATCTCGCGCAAATTGAACGCGATCGCTTCAGCTTGTCCGCGCTCTTCGGCGTCCACGCCGGGATAGGCGCCCTGCGTATCCACAAAAATCAAAATCGGCCTGCGAAATTTTGCCGCAAGCTTCATTGCACGCAAAGCCTTGCGATAACCTTCTGGCTTCGCTTGGCCAAAGTTCCGAGCCAGGCGCTGCTTCGTATCGCGGCCCTTCTGGTTCCCTACGATCATTACAGGCTGTCCGTGGAACGTGGCCATCCCGGTGATCAGAGCCGGATCATCGGAGAAATTGCGGTCGCCGTGGATCTCGCTGAAATTCTCAAAAAGCAATCGTATAAAATCATCGGTGTAGGGGCGCTGCGGATGGCGTGCCAGCTGCAGGCGCTGCCAAGCGCCCAGGTTGTTGTAAAAATCGCGTTTTAATTCTTCCACTTCGCGGCGAATTCGTTCGATTTCCACCGTTGTTTCTCCCGTGGGAGTCGAGAGCCTGGTCAGTTCCGCTACGTCACGTTCGAGCGCGTCAATTTCGCGCTGGCGTTGTCGGTCAGTTTCCTTCTTGTCGAAAGCTGCAGGCTGCTTGGATTTCTCGCGTGCCTCGATTTCCTTTGTCGGCTCAGACTGTCCGGCCTTGGCTTGCTGCTTACGTGCTTTTGCAAGCTCGCGCCGCCGCCGAAGCCGTTCGCGAATTTGCTGGCGTTTGCTCATTGCACTACTGCAACCGAGTCCGTGCCGCAGATTTCCCGCACTTGTTCGAGGAGATCTCGGTCAGCCATCACTGCGCTGCCAGCTTCCAACGTCGCTTCCGAGCCGTCCGGCTTCACCAACTCAAAGGCTACGCGGCAGCGCCCGGGCCTCTTCGTAAAAAGTTCCTGCAATCGTTCCAGCGCACCGGCGTTCACCGAACCTAGGTCAACTCGCACACGCAACAAGCTCGGCGCGCGATCCGTGAGTTGGTCGAGCAGGCGCGCGTCCGACACAATCAGACGCGTGCCTACATCTTCCACCGCGACACGTCCTTTGGCGAGCAAAGGCGTATTGGCCTTCAAGATTGCTTCGAGCTTCTGAAAAGCTTCCGGAAAAACAAGCGCCTCGATCACTCCCGTGCGATCTTGCAACGTCAAAATCGCCCAACGCGCGCCCCGTCTAGAACGCATCGGGCGCGACTGCACGATGATTCCGGCTACGACGATGTCTTCCCCATTTCGACGCGTTTCCATGGTGGACAGATCAACTGCGTTCAAATCTTTCAGGCGGCCGGCATACTTATCCATGGGATGCCCGGAGATGTAGAAACCGAGCGTGGCATATTCTCCAGCTAATAGTTGCTCTTCCGTCCAATCATCGGCCTCGGGCAACGAACTCTCGTGCCATGCTACCGCTTGAGAATGCGTGGAACTCGACCCCGAGAGGAAGAGTCCCCCTTGGCCGACGGCTTTTGCCTGCGATTTTTTCTGTCCGCGCAAAATAGCCTGGTCGATCGCAGCGAAAAGGCGCCCACGCGAAGCGCCTAGACAATCCAGCGCGCCGGACTTTACCAGGCTCTCCAGCACACGTTTGTTCAAACATCTCGGCTCGATGGATTCGCAAAAGCTGAAAAGGTCGCGAAACTTGACGCCGTCTGCCCGTGCATCGCAAATCGCCTTAGCCGTGTTCTCGCCGACGTTCTTAATCGCGGCCAGTCCAAATCGAATGTCGTCTCCTACGGGCGTGAAATACAAACCGCTCTCTTGCACGCACGGAGGCAAAACTCGAATCCCCAGGCCGCGAGCCTCGTTGATATACTTCACCACCTTTTCGGTGTTTCCCGCTTCCGAGCTCAGCATCGCGGCCATGAATTCCACGGGATAATGAACTTTCAAATATGCCGTCTGGTAGGCAAGCAAGGCATAGGCACACGCGTGAGCTTTTGGAAAACCGTAGAGCGCGAATTCTTCCATCAGATCAAAGAGTTTCTCGGCTTTCTTCGGCGCAACCTTGCGCGCAGCACATCCCGTGAGAAATTTGTCGCGCTGCGCCGCCATCACTTCGACTTTTTTCTTGCCCATCGCGCTGCGCAAAATATCCGCTTCTCCGAGAGTGAACCCCGCGATGCGATTGGCAATCTTCATGACCTGCTCTTGAAAGACGATCACGCCCCATGTTTCCGAAAGAATCTCCTCGAGTTCCGGCAAGTCGTATGTAACTTTCTTCTTGCCATGTTTTCGCGAGATAAATTCGTCGATCATCCCGCCCTGAATCGGCCCCGGACGATACAGAGCGTTTAGCGCGGTAAGATCTTCAATCCGTGTGGGCTGATAACGCTTGAGAATGTCGCGCATGCCATGCGATTCAAATTGAAAGATGCCGCTGGTGTCGCCGCGCGCAAACAGGGCGTACGTTTCAGTATCGTCGAGTGGAAGAAGCGTCAGATCGAAGTCCACACCGCGATTCCGCTTGATCATTTTCACGGCGTCGTCGAGCACTGTCAGCGTAGTCAGGCCCAGAAAATCCATTTTCAAAAGCCCGATGCGGCCGAGCGCGTTCATGTCGTACTGCGTCGTGACTTCATCTTTGCTCGACTTGTACAATGGGACGATTTCGGTCAGCGGCTGTGGAGAGATGACCACTCCTGCTGCATGCGTTGAGGCATGGCGCGCCAAGCCTTCCAATCGCAGCGCCACTTCGATCAGTTCTTTCACCTTCTCATCTTTTCGCGCGGCATCGAGCTGTGGAGATTGCTTCAGCGCCTCTTCCAGCGAAATATTGAGCGTCAATGGAACAAGCTTCGCGAGTTTGTCCACGTCGCCATAGGGCATATCCAGGGCGCGTCCCGCATCTTTCAACACCGCTTTGGCCGCCATCGTTCCGAAAGTGATAATTTGCGCGACGTTCTTCTCGCCGTACTTTTGCCGGACGTATTCGATCACTTCGCCGCGCCGCCGCATGCAAAAATCAATATCAATGTCGGGCAACGAAATGCGCTCCGGATTTAGGAATCGTTCGAACAGAAGATCGTATTGCAGCGGGTCCACGTCGGTGATGTGCAGCGAGTAACTCACCAAACTGCCTGCTGCCGAACCGCGTCCCGGACCAACAGGAACGCCCTGCGCCTTCGCGTAATGAATAAAATCCCAAACAATCAAGAAGTAGCCCGCAAAGCGCATCTTCTTGATCATCTCGATTTCGTCGGTGAGCCGTCTTTCGTACTCCGCCAGTGAATGACGTAGGCGATTCTCTCTGACGAGCCGCTCAATTTGGGGTCCGCGCGATTGAAACCCCTCTCGAACTGTTTTCTCAAAATATGAATCGGCGGTGTGGCCTTCGGGCACCTTGAAATCCGGGAACGGATTGTTCACCCGCTGGATCTTGACGTTGCAGCGATCCGCAATGGCAACCGTGCGAGAGACTGCATCCGGCAATTCCCGGAACACCTGCGCCATTTCCTCCGCGGTCTTGAAATAAAACTGATCGGTAGCGAATTTCATCCGCTGCCCGTCGCTCATCGTCTTTCCGGTCTGGATGCACATCAGCACTTCCTGTGCATGAGAATCCGATTGAGTGAGGTAATGGCAATCATTCGTGGCCACGAGTGGAATTCCGCTCTCTTTGGAGAGTTTCACCAGGTCGCGGTTTACGCGCACATCCATTTCCAGCCCTTGGTCTTGCACTTCGAGGAAGAAATTTCCCTTGCCGAAGATATCCCGAAGGCGATACGCGCTGGTCTTCGCCTGCTCATACTTGTCGGCCAAGAGCGCGTCGGCCACTTCTCCGCGTAGGCAAGCGGAGAGCGCGATCAGACCTTTGCTGTGTTTCGCCAGAAGCTCGTGGTCCACGCGGGGCTTGTAGTAAAAGCCGTCCAAATAGCCGGTGGAAACTAACTGCATCAGGTTGCGATAGCCTTCATCCGTTTCGCAAAGCAGCACAAGATGATTAGAGCGCTCTGCTTCCGTGCCGCGAGTCTTGTGGTTATCCGGAGCCACATACATCTCGCACCCGATGATCGGCTTCACTCCGTGGGTGGTGGCTTGATGATAGAAATTCGCTGCTGCGAAAAGATTCCCGTGATCCGTCACCGCTACGGCGGGCATTCCGCGACGAGCAGCTTCGGCCGTCAATTCACCAATTTCGCAAGCGCCGTCGAGAAGTGAGTAATCCGTATGCAAGTGCAGATGAACAAAGTTTGAAGAAGTCATTCGTAGAGTATTCTAAACCACTTCGAAGATTCGCGTACCCTCAATCGCAGCACTAATAAGCGCCTTCTCCACATCGGTGGAGGCTCGCCTCCGATAGGCGCGAGTCTCCTCGTCAAACGAAACTACCCAAGTCGCTCGGCGTCGAAAATCAGCGCCGCCCTGATTTTCTAGGGCCATGCGCTTTCGGCTTGCTGTCACGGCTCGGATCACGTTTCTTAGCGGCCCGCGACGCCTTTGTCTTATCCTCCGCCTCTGCATGTTTTGCCTCCGCTCTGGCGCCGATCGCTGCAGCGGCCGATTGCGTTTGTTTGGAAGCCCCTTGCGCGCCCTTCGAAGCAGCAGGCGTAGTACCTGCTGCGCTGGGGCCAGTACTCTGTTTGGACTTATCCTGCTGTTTGGAGTCGCCCGAAACGGCTTTGCCTTCGCTCTTCTCGCCCTTGCGCTTCTTCTCCGGCTTCTCGATTTTCTTGGGCTCGTCCTTGATTCCGGCAAGGTTGCGGAGAATTTTTGTCCGATCCTCCGGCAGTTTTGCCTTTCCACGCAGCTGCATTTCAAATAGTTGCTCGATAATCTTGTCAAATTTCGGCCCGCGTGCAATTCCCAGCGCATCGAGTTCCGCGAGAGGCAGGGATTGGCGCAGCGGACGCCATTTTTGAATGTAGTTGCGGAATTTAGCGATCACTCGCGGATTCGGCATTTCGACTTCAATAAAAACCAACATTTCAGCGGGGAGCGACGCTATATAGAAATAAGCGTCTTTCGGCGCGTTGGTCTTCCGCCCCTTTAGTATCTTCAAAACTTTCTGCGCCTCGGGGACCAGATCCGCTACCGCCTCTATCTCGTTCGATCGAAATTGCAAGTTTCGCATCGCTGCCGCACTCTCACGGGACTTCAATCGCCCGAGCGTGTAATACGTTACCGAAACTTGCAACCGCGGTCGTAACCCCGCGGAGTAGACGTTCGAGCGTACCTTCGCCATTTTGTTAAGGCTGTCATAATCCGGCTTGCGCTTCTGAAGATTCGGATGGATCAGCGCAAGCATTCCATGTGCTTCCCATTGTTTGAGCGTCGCAACCGGAATATCTTCGCGTGCCAGCGCCCGCATCTCATGGCCAACATCAACCGGCTCGATATTCTTGTTCATGCCCCGCTGCATCGCGAGCTCGAACCATTCCTGCGTTCGCGGCTCCATTTTAAATCCCATTCGAGCGCAATAACGAAGGATTCGCATCAGACGGATCGGCTGGTTCGTAAACGCGTGAATCGATAGGGAACGAATTTCTTGTTTTTCAAGATCGGCGAGCCCGTTCATGGGATCGAGAAGGAGGCCTCGCGATTGCGTGTTCAGTGAAATCGCAATCGCATTCACTCCGAAGTCCCGGCGGCGAAGATCTTCCATCACGCTGGAAAAGCGATATTCCGGTTTGGCGCCCGGCCTTTCATACACGTCCTCGCGCGCCGCCGAAATCGAACCATCCACGTCTCCAGCAAAAATCATTTCGTGGTGCCGTAGCTTCTCACTTTCCCACACTACGCGCGCTCCGCCTTTCTCCAATTCCTTAACCATCCGGACAGGGTTTCCCTCCAGAGTGAAATCCAGGTCGCGAATGGGCATGCCGGAAATCAGGTCGCGCACAGCGCCGCCCGTGAGATACACATTCACATCCTGCGTGCGTGATAGTTCCTGCACGCGCTCCAACACGGCGCGCTGCTCGGGCGACAGCCGGCTTTCCAGCAAATACATATAATCGGGCATGTGCTTCTGTGCCTCCTCAAATTACCACGCGCGTTTCAGGCGCGCGGGTGATGCGCCTTGTAAACCTGCTTCAATCGTTCTTCGACAACGTGCGTATAGATCTGAGTGGTGGATATATCGGAATGGCCCAACATCATCTGTACCGAACGTAGATCGGCGCCACGATCGAGCAAGTGAGTGGCGAAGCTGTGCCGCAGCATGTGCGGCTTCAGAGCCTTACGCAGGCCGGCTTTGCGTCCGTACGACGCCAGAGTTTTCCAGAAACTCACGCGGTCAAGCTTCATTCCCTTGCGGTTGATAAAAAGATATTTCGAAATGTGCTCGCCCAGAATCTCCGGTCGCGCCTTTTGAATGTATAGCTGGAGCACAGCAAGGGCGCGCTTTCCGACCGGTACCAGCCGCTCCTTGTTTCCCTTCCCAATGCATCGCAACGAGCCTGCATGCACGTGCAGGTCATCCACCGCCAAGTTGCATAGTTCCGACACGCGCAGGCCCGCCGAATAAAGCAATTCAATCATCGCTTTGTCGCGCAATCCGAGAGTGGAAGACACGTCGGGTTGCGCCAGGAGCTTGTCCACTTCTTCTACGCTTAGGAACTGCGGCAAACTTTGGCGGAATTTTGGCGATTCCACCGTGATTACAGGATCCTCCGAGATCAATTCTTCGCTCAAAAGGAACCTGAAAAGTTGCCGTAGCGAAACAAGGTGGCGGGCCACCGAGCGAGCGTCGAGTTTCCGCACATACAGGCTTGCGAGAAAGTCAACGACGTCGCCACGTTTAACTTGTGCTGGCTTCTTCAACCCACGCTCTGTCGCAAACTCCGAAAATTTCTCCAGATCACGCCGGTAAGCGTCGATAGTGTTCTGGGATAGCGCTTTTTCAACGCGCAAATAACTTAAGAACGAATGAATGGCGGCTTCCACTGCTTCCCCCAGCTTTCTTGTGGCGTGTCGTGCAAGTATTTCAGGCTTCAATTCCCGCGGTCGAAGCCGTTTCCGGCTGCGCCCGGCGCAACATCAAAAAAAGTTCCGGCAATTCTTCGCACCTAAGAATCCATGCCAAGCCGAAATAAATCCCAATCGACCCTAGAATCATGGCCGCCAGTAACCCTGCCTGTGAAAGCACATGCCCGATGTTGGCGAAATCCGAATATCGAAGTGCGGCAAAACAGGCCGCAGCCATGGCCGCGGCGCAGGCCGTCATTTTGAGAACGGAACTGAGAATCCCGCGCGCCCCTAAAGCTCCGTACCGCCCTCGAAAAATGTAGAAGAGCAGCGCAAAATTGAAATACGCTGCCAGTGAGCTGGCCAGCGCCGGACTCGCATTCCACAAATAACGCGAGAAGGCGAACAGTAGAAAAACGTTCAGCACGATGTGTAAGCCCAGAGAATAAATTCCAACCCGCGTAGGCGTCATGGTGTCGTGCGTCGAATAGTACATAGGCGTGATAAGTTTGATCGCCGCAAAGGCCGGCAGACCCAGCGAATAATAGAGCAGCGCGTGCGCCGTCAGCGCGGTCGATTCGGACCTGAACTGGCCGTGCTGAAACAGCACCTTCGTGATAGGCACGCGCAGCAGAATTAATCCCACTGCGGCCGGGATCGTTATAAACGAAACTACCCTCACCGCGAATTCGAACGTTCGCTTCATCTCGTCGTATTTTCCATCAGCTGCTTGATGCGACATTGTGGGCAGAATCGCCGTCGACAACGCCATCGCATACGCTCCTAACACCAACTCCATCACGCGGTCCGCTATATAAAGTGACGTAATACTTCCAGTCGGCATTCGCGGCGATGTCGCGAAAATCGTGTCCACAAAAAAATTAATCTGAAACACTCCCATGCCAAAAAAGACCGGAGCCATCAGCTTCCCGACTTTGCGGACTCCCGGATCATTGAACGATATCTCCGGATGAAAGCGCATTCCTCTCTTCCATAAAGCCGGAATCTGCATAGCCAGTTGCACTGCCGAACCGATCAGTATTCCAACCGCCAGGGCTAATGCCGGCGTACGGTAGGCCAGCGGTGCCACGCGCAGAATCGGCTTGTAGACGATCCCGAGCGAAAAGCCGATGAATACAAGATTGAACAGAATCGAAGTCGAGGCCGGCAGGGCAAATACATGGAAGCTATTTAGTATTGCCGCTGCGAGCGCCGCCAGGCCTAGGAAAAACACACAAGGAAAAATGATCCGATTCAGAAAAATGGCCAGGTCCCAGTGCACCGTGCTGAACCCCAGCAAGGTGAATATCCCGATAACTTGTTTGGAAAAGATGCACCCCAGGATGGCGACGATCCCGAGGACGACCGCCATATCCCAGAACACCTTTTGTGCAAATCCCCACGCTTCATTCCGCGATTTCCCGCGCAAATAGCCGCTGAAGACAGGGATGAATGACGCCCCCAGTGCCCCCTCGCCAGTCATCCGGCGTATCATATTAGGAATTCGGAAAGCTAGGATGAATGCATCAGCGGCAGGCGAAGTGCCGAGCAGCAACGCCACCCGTTGATCCCGTAAGTATCCGCAAATACGGCTGATAACGGTGACCAGGGCGATTACGGAGGCAGATTTTAGAATCTGTCCTTTGACGGTCAATCGGCGGCTTCCCCGATGCTAACCCTTTAAACAACAACAACTTGACAAAAAATCACGTAAGGATAACATAACCTGCGAGCTTATAGCAATAAAATGCCCCAAAACCGAGGGCAGGGCCAATTTCCGGCTCTTGGCGGAGATCTGTCCGATCCCGGGCTTGACACATATGCATATAGAGACGCCCATCGCATGGCGCGAATAAAGAGCCCGACCTTATCTTCTACCCACAAGAAAGTGGTCGTGCTTCTGCTCGACCGGACACACGTTAGAGGGTATCTGAATGCAGCCGGTCTCGGACGAGCGGAAACCATTGACTTGTTGACTCCAGACGGCGAGCACCGTTCAATTGAATTGACTGACGTCAAGTCAGTCCACTTCGTTCGAGAGTTCGTCGAAACGTTTGCCCCGGAGCGGAAGGTCTTTCTAAGCCGACCCAAACTCGACGGACTCTGGGTGCGTCTCCGTTTCCGCGATGAGGACGTGATGGAAGGAATCGTCGCGAACGACCTTCTGGACCTTCTCGACACGGGCGTTCAACTAACGCCGCCAGATCTACACGGCAACACGTTGCGTTTGTTTATCCCACGCTCCGCTCTGGCAGAGGTCAAGGTTCTGGGAGTGGTGGGCGTCTCGCGCCGAGGCCCCGCCGACTCCCGAGCGGCGGTGGCTGCGTCGCAATCGAAGCTCTTCACCGAGTAGCGAAGATCACTCGCGACGAATCATCCCTTATCGTCCGCCTTTCGTCTTGTTATACATTGATGGTGCAAGACGGTGACCAGAGGAGAATCCTTCATGAAACTGGAAGCAATCGCCAAGACGCTGGGTTGCCGGCTCGATGGTGACCCCAACGTGGAAATCACCGGGGTCGCGGGAATTGAAGAAGCAAAGCCGGGCGAGCTGACGTTTCTCGCCAACCGCAAGTATCGCCCTCTACTGGCGACTACACGGGCTTCGGCGATCATTGTTGCGAAAGACGCTGGCGCCATTCGCATCGACGCGCTACGTTCAGCCAACCCCCATCTGGACTTTGCTCGGGCCATCGAGTTGTTTCACGCCTCTCCGAAGTTCGCGCCGGGGATTCATCCGACAGCAATCGTTGCAAAATCTGCAAAGGTCGGCGCTGAAGCGCATATCGGCCCTTACTGTTTTGTGGACGACGAAGCCGAGATAGGATCGAGAGCCGTCCTGCACAGCTTCGTCACCATTTATCGCGGCGCTAAAATCGGAGACGATTTTTTTGCGCACTCGCATGTTTGTGTCCGGGAAGGCTCGCGCATCGGCGATCGCGTGCTCTTGCAAAATGGTGTGGTGGTTGGAAGCGACGGGTACGGATTTGCGCGCCAGTCCGACGGAAAGTGGTACAAGATCCGCCAATCAGGCACAACCGTGATTGAAGACGATGTGGAGATCCAGGCGCACAGTGCGGTCGATCGCGCCACTATCGGCGAGACTCGGATTGGCCGCGGCACAAAGATCGACAATCTGGTACAGGTTGGGCACGCCTCCAAAGTCGGCGAAGACACTATGCTCTGCGGACAGGTCGGACTCGCCGGCACAACGCGAGTGGGAAATCATTGTATTTTGGCGGGCCAAGTCGGTGTCGCCGGACATCTCTCCATTGGCGACGGCACAACGCTCACGGCGCAAACCGGTGTGCCCAACGACGTCCCGGCCGGCGTCGTTTACTCCGGTTACCCTGCAATGGACAGTTTGGCGTGGCGAAAATCTGTGGCGGTGTTCAACCACTTGCCCGAGCTTCAGAAAGAATTGCGCGAGCTTCAAAAGTCTATTTTAAAATTAGCGTCGCGGCAGGAAATAACGTGACGTCACGGTTTTTATTAGCTCGCGCCCTCGCCACCAATATTGTCGCCGCCGGACGCGGCCGGCTTTTGCTCTCCAGGCAACCCAGCCGCCACCAATTCTTCCACTCGCGCCAGCAATTCCGCACGCTGATCTTCGCTGTAAGGTGAAACATCCACAGGCGGTCCAAAACGTATGATGACTTCTCCGGGACGCACGCTCCATTCTCCTTTACGCAACAAATCCTGGGCGCCCACGATCGATACCGGCACAACCGGAACTCCTGCACGAATGGCTATGAGAAATGTGCCTTTCTTGAACGGCAATAGGCGCCCGTCGTAACTCCGCGTGCCTTCTGGATAAACCGCGAAAGACAATCCTTCTCTCAAATATTTGACGGCCGTATCTACGCTCCCGGCGGCCGCTTCCCTGTTCTCTCGATCCACTGGAACAAGTTTTGCCATGCGCATTGCTGTTCCCAGAATCGGGATGCGAAACACTTCTTTTTTCACCAGGATCGCCACGCGCCGGGGTATTGCCGGAACGAATGCCAACGGATCCATATTTGAAACATGGTTCGCGGCGAAAATGCACACGCCCGGCGGTATATTGTCGGCTCCTTCCACTCGCACGCGAACGCCTGCAATCCGCACGGCCGCGCCAACGACCTTCATTGCCACGCCATACATGAAATCCACGCTGCCGGTCGCAAGACTCCAAATAATCAGCCACGGCATAACGAAAAGTATTCCGAGCGCTAGGTAAGCGACAGCGAGGATTGTGCGGATCATGGAGCGTACACTTAATTAACGGTGCCGCGCAGCCAACCTTCTCTGATTTTTTTCTGTTTTTCAGTGGCGTGAGAGACTTCTGCAATCGAATATTTCCTCACTTCATTCGATCCAAGGGCGAAAGAGATCTCCATTTCCTTGTCGTCTCGTTGTACTCTCAACTTCATCATTTCGCCGGGCGAACGTTGGCGCATCCATCCCATCAAATAGCCGGGCAAGGCTCCTCCGTTCAATTGCAGAAGAACGTCACCGGCGAGAATACCTGCAGCCTCTGCCGCGCTCCCGGGGACTACCTGAGACACCGTGGGACTTGAACCTGAAGAGCGCCCTCCGGTTGTCCAGAAACCTAGTTCGGCGACCTTGAGCGTGTCCACTTTCAATTCCAGCCCCGCAGAAGCGAGGAATTTGTCGTACGGTATTTCGTCTGTACCGGCAACGTACTGCTCAAAGAAATCTGCGAGATTTCTTCCGGCTGTTTTTTCGGCAACGGCGCGAATACCGTCGCTTTCATCATAAAACTTCCCTTTTTTGGCGTATTCGTCATTCATGCTCCGCATGACGTCATCGAGCGATTTGCGATTGTCGGTTACGTCGCGAATCGCGAGGTCGAGCATCTCTCCGACGATCTGGCCCTTGTTGTAGTACGAAATGCTGCGGTCGGGCTGACGATACTCGTCGTACTTTTCGAGCCACGCATCCAGGCTGGATTCCTCTACACTCTGCCACAGGCGAGCCGGGCGTGAGTCAAGTTCGCTGATTTGCGCCGCCAAGTCCGCGTAAAATTTCTCTTTCGGCCATAGTCCGCTGCGCTCCAAGGTGTACGCTGCATAAGTGCTCGTAACGCCTTCGGCGAACCACAGCGCACGGGTATACTGCTCCTTTGTGAAATCCACCGGCTCAAGCGTCTGAGGGCGTATCCGCTTCACGTTCCACGCATGAAAAAACTCATGCGCGGCTATCGCGCTTGCGCCTTCCACCGAACCCGCTCCTATCGCGGTGCAGTTCGCATGCTCCATGCCGCCGCCACCGGCTTCCGGATACGGGCCAATGTGGAAAAAGAACGTATATTCATGAAACGGAGCCCCGCCCATCAACTTAAGCTCGTAGGAGGTAATCGCGCGCAGAGAATCTTCCAGCCGGTCGCGACGCCATCCTTTTCCGTCCACTACAACCCGGAAGCGCGCGCCGCCTTCGTCGAAGCCGAATTCCTCGAACTTTCCGAGTTCGACCGGTGCGTCGACCAGCGTGTCATAGCTTGATGCCGAAAATGAATTCGAGGTGGTGCTTGCCGGCAATTCTGCCGCAGCGCGCCAACCCGCCGGAATATCGTCGAACTCAACGGTCGTTTCTTCGCTCCGACGGTCCGGAATATACATGAGAATCTCCGCAAAATTAACGAATGCATGCTTCGCGTTTAGTTGTGAATTGAACGGACCCGGCTCATCCCAGACAATTGAATAGCGAACTGCCCAGGATGAATGGTCGACCCCATTCGCACTTTCGCCCGTACCAATCTTCCACGTTTGCTTATCAAGTTCCCGGATTGGCAATTTTTCGCCCGCCGTGCCGGATTCAGAAACAGAATTGGCTTCCACGTCGTGAACCCGATAAGTGAAATCGCGCACTTGATAAAGCGCATTCCACGCAGGAATCGCTAAAGTCACGTCGCTTGCTGGATGCGGAATGGTCATGGTGACTTGAAAAGAGTGTTGCTCCGGATTTTTGAGCGAGACTCTGTAATGGATCGTCGCCGCAGCAGGACGCGCGGAGAAGAGAAAAACAAAAGCAGTTATGCAGACAAACCGACAAATTTGGTTATGGCTCACTTGCGTGCCGCCGCGAGCGATTTAAATTTCTCGAGCAGCTTGTGGGATAGACCATCGAAGCTTCCGTTCGACATCACGAGCACCATGTCTCCCGGCTTTGCATTCTCCGCCAGATATTCCGCGAGTTCGTCCGAGGACTCAAATGCTTTGGCAGGACGCCCGCGCTCGAGCAGAGAATCGGCAATTTGTTCGGGTGACAGCCGCTCTTCTTCTCCAAGTAGCTGGGCACGGTTCACAGGACCAATCAGTACGGCATCGGCAATCGACAGAGCATCGGGTAGCACATGCTGGAATATTTTTCGGCGCATCGTGTTGGATCGCGGTTCGACCGCAGCCCAAATTTTTCGTCCGGGCCAACGCGTCCGCACAGCCTCCAGCGTCAGGCGAATGGCCGTGGGGTGGTGGGCAAAATCTTCAACGATCAGCACTCCGTTCTCCTCACCCTTTGTCTCCATGCGTTTCCGTACGCCTTGAAACGTTGCGAGCGCGCCCTCGATAGCCTCGCATTCCACTCCGCGGCCATACGCCAGCGCAATAGCTGCAAGGGCATCGAGCACGTTGTGCTTGCCTGCAACCGGCATGCGGATGCGGGTCACTTCGCCGCCATGGAATGCCACGCGAAATTCCGTCGCCGAGTCCTGCCACAAAATATCGCCCGCATACCAATCGCACTCGGGCGTGAGCCCAAACGTCTCAACAGGGCAAAATGCTTTTGCCGCATTTTCTCGAAGCTCCGAACTTTCGCCCCAGATCAATATGCGTCCACGCCGCGGCACTAAATTAACAAGTCTGCGGAACTGCAGAGCGATTGCCGCAAGATCGGGATAAATGTCCGCGTGGTCGAATTCGAGCGAAGTAAGAATCAATTCGTCTGGATGATAGTGCAGGAATTTCGGCCCGCGATCGAAGAACGCGGTTTCGTACTCATCGCCTTCGATGATGAATTCTTCTCCGCCACCGAGACCGTAACTTCGGTCATTGAAATTCGGAACCACGCCACCGACGAGAAAATCAGGGCGCCGCCCAGCCACATGAAAAATCCAGGCGAGCATCGCAGTTGTCGTAGTTTTGCCGTGCGTTCCGGCCACCACGATCGAAGTATGCCCCGGAATAAAATATTCTTCTAGAAGTTGCGGCATCGAGCAATACGGTAACCTTTCGTCGAGTACGCACTCGATCTCGGGATTCCCCCGAGCGACGATGTTGCCTACTACCGCGAGGTCCGGCGGAGGACGCAAATTCTCCTCGCGGAATCCTTCGTTCCAGCCTATGCCCAGCGAATCCAGCAATGTTGAAGCCGGCGGGTATACGCCCACGTCGGAGCCTGTGACGTGAAACCCACGCTCCTTCAACATTCCAGCCACGGGCGCCATCGCCGCTCCCGCGATGCCCAATAGATGGATGTGTTCAGGTTTCCGTCCTACCATGCGAACCTCGCGCGCGATTGAAATCTTACGCCGTGCATGCCGGCTCCAAAATTTCGAGCGTCGCACCGCTGGACTCGTTTGCGGAAAGCCGCGCGCGAACTCCCAAGGGAAGCGTCAACATGGGACGTGAGGTGTGTCCAATGGCCGCGCCCCAGACAATCGGAAATCCCAGGGGCTCGAGTATCCGTCGAACCACGTCCTTCACAGTCTCGGTTCCGGTTGGCGCTTCGCAATCAGGAAAATCGCCGAGGATCACGCCAGAAACGCCCCGAAATTTCCCCGCCTGTTTCAGGTGCATCAGCGCGCGATCAACTTGCCAGGGCTTCATCCCCCGATCCTCGAGAATCATTATTGCGCCGTATGTGTCCAGTTCCCACGCCGTGCCCAACGTCGTCTCAACCAGCGTCAGACAGCCGCCGAGGAGTGTGCCGTCCGCCTTGCCGGGGGCCAAGGATTCACCACCGTTCAGCCCGATTTTCCATCCATGCCGAGTTTCCGTCACCGCCCGTGAAAAACTTTCGCGGTCGTAGCCTTCGGGAACTCCTTCACCTTTGTCGAAACCGGAAGCGACCATGGGGCCATAAAATGTAACCCACCGGAATTTTTGCCACAGAAAGATCTGCAGCGATGTGACGTCGCTATAACCCAGGAGAATTTTCGGAGCTGACAGCGCGACACTCAACCCGTCCAGCAGATAGTTCGAACCGTATCCGCCCCGCGTACAAAAAATCGCTTTCGTATCAGATTCGCTGAACGCTTCCTTTAAAGCAGCGACGCGGTCTGTGGCAGTTCCTGCAAAGAAACCATCACGCGCGAGCGCACCGGTACCGTCCAGTTTTATTTTGTAGCTGAGTCTCGCGAGTTCCCCACGGCCTTTTTCCACTCGATCGCGCTCAACCGGACTAGAAATAGAAATGATCCGAATCATGTCTTCCGGCTGCAGAGCCTGAGGTTTGAGAGGCTGAGGCATGGGCGCAACCGAGAATAAGGAATTTCCGGCGGGTAGTCCAGAAGGCAAGCGCCACCGGTTTACATCCCAGCAGCGCCGGACTCGGATGTTAGAAGGTAGTCAGCGTGAGTAACACGTCGCCAGATCCGCTTACCGGCGCAGTGGGTACGAGAGATGTTGACGAGAAAGCCGCTATGCGGCCGTCTGAAATAATGGGCACCGGCAAGAATTGATCGACATGCAACACCGGAGCTTGCGATGAATTTACGGAAGCAGCTACCGTAACCGTGCGAGGCGTGCACGCGCTTGTCACGCCGAAGCAGGTATCACGCACGAAGAGAAAGGTTTCCACAACACGCTGGCGTTTCGCGCTCGTCGCGATTCCAGATACAAAGCTGATGTACCGTCCCGATGCGCTGATCCACGGAGCAAACGCGTCCGAGTTCGTCGTGATCCCCGCAGATTCAGGACCAACTAGAGTTGTAGAAGGCACACATCCATCCGACGCAGTAGTGCCGAGGCACGTGTCGCGCAAAAAGACGTTTGTCTTCGATTTCGACTCCTCAGCTACGAGGTTTGAGGAGCTGGATTGAAACACAACGAAACGGCCATCACCGCTCACAGCCGGAGCTCCGTTCTGCCCGTTCCCAGGCTGTCCAACCGTCGAAACCGAGACTTCAATAGTCGAAGGCACGCACGCTGCCGGGACGCTCGACCCCAAACAAGTATCGCGCAGGAGAATCTGAGAAGTGCGAGCAACTTCCGATCCCGCGCCGAACGCAGTGAACGCGACATACCGTCCGTCCGCCGAAATCGTGGGAGTTATACCCTCAATTCCGCTAGCCTGATACTCGGCGTCGATCGGAATTTCTGTAGTCGCGGCAGCACAAGACCTCCCAGCGGTTGAGCCCGCGCACGTATCGCGTACAAAGATCCGAGATCCTGAGCCTGTTTGTCCCGCAACGAGATTTGCAGCCGAAGAAGCGAACGCGATGAAGCGTCCGTCGGCGCTGATCGAGGCAGATCCGCTGTTACCAGCCACCGTCAATTCACCTGAAGTGCTAAGCGACACCGCTTCCGTGCGCTGCACGCAACCAGACGGTGCATTCACTCCGGTGCAAAGATCGCGCAGAAAAAGATTCTTCGCGACCGCCGCAGATGTGCCTTGTTGGCCGGGAACAAGATTCGTCGCCACAGACTCGAAGACCACAAACCTACCATCCGCGCTCATAGCAACCTCGCTGCCCGACTCTGCGTTGGGCGCGCTTCCGTCGGTCGCCAAATCCACCGCAGTTGTTTGTGATGCGCACGCGGCAGCGCCCATGCAAGTGTCGCGCACAAAAATATTCCCTTGCGTGCCTTGCGCAACCAAATTCTTAGCTCGCGAGAAGAACGCGACGTATCTGCCATCGCTACTTACAGCCGGCGCCCCGCTTGCGCCATCCGACGGACCACCGTTAGCATTCACCGACGCCACCATGGGGAACGCCGCGTTGCCCGACATGAAAGTAAAATTCACGGCCGGTGAAAATGTTTGGGTCCCGCCGGGAGTAGCATTGAACACGCTTACGCTGGCGAATCCCGGAGTTGCGATGTCGCTCGCTGGAACGCTGGCCGTCAAGCTCGTGCTGTTGACGAATGTGGTCGCAAGCGGTCCTGAATTCCATGCCACCGTGGAACCCGGTGTTTGAATTGTGGGCGCCACAAAGTTTGAGCCATTGACGGTGAGCGTGAAGGCGCCGCTTCCAGGCGCAGCGCTCGCGGGCGAAAGACTCGCGATTAAGGGCCCGCCGTTCTGCGCGGCATTAATCGTGAAAGTGGCGGCGAGCGAAGGACCTCCAGGTTCAGGATTTGTCACCGTGACCGCAGCGACGCCGGGACTTGCCACGTCGCTCGCAAGAATAGACACGGCCAGTTGCAACGTCGTCTTATTTACTGTGCTGGTACGCATTGAGCCGTTCCAAAACACTTGCGATTGCGGGCTGGTGATGAAGCCGTTGCCGGAGATGAATAACGTGAACGCTTGGCTACCGGCCGTAATGCTTGGGGGAAAAAGGCCCGTTATCACGGGAGTGGGAGTCGGCTGTGAACTGGAGCCGCAGCCCCCGACCACGATCGTTAGCGCAAGGAGCGTCGCCATAGCGGTCCACCGCAAACGCATCAGTTCCATCCTCCTGTAATTCCTGCCAAACCCTGAGGCCGCTCGCCATGGAAAGACTTGCAAACGGAAAGGGGAAACCTAAACAATTTCTTTTGCGCGAAACGAATCAGAATTGATAGCATCCCGCTCACTGGCCGTCAACTCGGATTCTCCGCCACACACTTTGGTTGGCCGCTGCGAGCCTCTTTTCAGCCCTGTTTGGGTTAGCCGCTCGGACGTATCGAATTTGGAGAATGCCAGGATCACTTCGGGTCGCATGCGCTACAACCTGAAGGTCGTGAGCTGCAGAAATCGTCGCGCGCGGGCATTTATCTCCCGGCGCGTTAGCTTCGTCAGGCGCTCCACTCCGAATCGCTCCACGGCAAAACTTCCGAGCACCGAACCGTACACCATTGCGCGGCGAAGCGTTTGGTCGTTGATTCGGCCTTCTCTGGCGAGATAACCCATGAAACCACCGGCAAAACTGTCGCCCGCTCCGGTAGGATCATGCACCTCTTCAAGCGGAAACGCCGGAACGGAAAACAGAAAATTGTTGTGCACCATCAAGGCGCCGTGCTCGCCGCGTTTGATCACCAGAGTTCGCGGCCCCATGTCGAAAACGTGTTTGGCCGCGCGCATCAGATTATGTTCACCGGTCAACTGACGCGTTTCATCGTCATTGATCATCAGGATTTGCGTGTGCTTCAACGTCTCACGAAGCTCGGCTGGTGTGCGCTCTATCCAATAGTTCATGGTGTCGAGCCCCACAACTTTTGGCTTGCACTTCATCTGCTTCAGCACGGACCGCTGTAGCGTTGGATCGATGTTTCCCAGAAAAATAAAGGACGAATCGCAATAAGAACCCGGCAGAGTGGGCCGAAAATTCGCGAATACATTCAGCTCCGTCGCCAGCGTCGTGCGCTCGTTCATATTCTTGCTGTAGCGGCCCGACCAGAAAAACGTTTTCCCGGCGGCGTGCTCGAGACCGGTGAGATCAATGCCGCGACCGTGAAAAACAGCTTTGTCCTTCGCGCTGAAATCATCTCCGACGATAGCTACCACGCGAACTGGCGTAAAATAGCTCGCCGCCAGCGCAAAATAACTCGCCGCGCCTCCCAGCGTTCGTTCCACTCTTCCGTGCGGCGTTTCGAGAGCATCGAACGCAACAGAACCGACAACGAGCAGCGACATTCAGTCTCCTAGTCAGGAAATGTATTTGCCGAGGATAGGCGCTAGGCGTTTCTTCGCGGCGCGCGAAATCGCCGCACGATCCGTAAGGATCGCATGCGCCAGCGCCGACCCACATTTACAGTTCCGCGAGTCCGGCAACTCGCGGACTACTTCATGCAGAACGCGCTGCACGTTTGCGGTATTGCGGTTCAAATTTTCGATGATCTCGTCCAAGGTCACGGCATCGTGTTTAGGATGCCAGCAATCGTAATCCGTAATCATCGCTATCGTTGCGTAGCAAAGCTCGGCTTCGCGCGCGAGTTTCGCTTCTGTTAGATTCGTCATGCCGATCACGTCAAACTGAAGCCGGCGGTAGGTATGCGATTCCGCCAGCGTGGAAAACTGCGGTCCTTCCATGCAGACGTAGGTACCGGAGCGGTGAGCTTTTACTCCTGCCCGGTCGGAAGCATCAGCGATATGCGCCGCCAAATGTGTACATACGGGCTTGTCAAAGCCTACGTGCGCCACCACCCCGCCGCCAAAGAATGTGGCCACACGCAAATGTGTGCGATCGAAAAACTGGTCTGGGATAACAAAATCCAGCGGAGGCAAATCATCGCGAAGAGATCCCACGGCACTGACCGACAGAATTCGTTCCACTCCGAGCATCTTCAATGCGCAAATATTCGCGCGATAATTTATCTCACTTGGCGTAAGACGATGGCCGCGTCCGTGCCGAGCCAGGAATGCTACGCGCCTGCCTTCAAGAGTGCCGATGACTATCGCGTCAGACGGATCGCCGAACGGAGTCTTCACGCGAACTTCCCGCGTGTTGGTGAGTCCCGGCATTCCATAGAGTCCGCTTCCGCCTATAATTCCGATGCGAACCGTTTCCTTCGAGCTTTTATTTCTTTTCCTTTTCGTCGCTCTCGCCATTCCATTTACCCTTGAAGTTAAGTTCTCTCAATCGATCGCGACCGGCTCCGCTTCCCATTTTCCGTCGCGTTCACGCAGATACCCGGCCGGCACTTTCGCATCGTGCGCGAAGAGCGCAATCCAACCCTCGCGAATTACTTCCGGAATCCATTTCTTTTTGTTTTCGAGCGTCGTCATCGGATAGAGGTCATATCCCATGATCCACGGCAGCGCGAGATGAGCCGTGGTAGGAACCAGGTCCGCGAAGAAAAACGCTGTTTGGTCCCCTCCTGTAAGCTTCACGCACTGCATGTTCGCTGTGTGCCCCGGAACCCGGATCAATTCAACGCCAGGAGCGATGGCTCGGTCATCCACGAGCAGGGACCACTTTCCGGCCGGCTCGAGGGGCGCGTAATTCTCGAGCATATAACTCGCGCGGTCTCGCTCCGTGGGATTCTTCGCATGCTCAAATTCTCCGCGTTGGACGACGTACCGCGCGTGCGGAAAAGCAGCGATCACTTTATCTTTCTCAACGCGCGTGTTTCCGCCGCAGTGGTCGAAATGCAGATGGGTGTTGATTACGATGTCGATTTCCTGCGGATGCACGCCGTAATCCAGCAAGCGCTTCGTCAAGTGCGGGCCGTCCAGCGCGAAAATGTCGCGCCGCTTCGCGTCCCATTTATCTCCCGCTCCGGTTTCAACCAGAATGGTTTTTCCTCCGGCGCGAATCAACAAACAATTCATCGCCAGCGTGATACGGTTGCTGGCATCCGCCGGAATTTTCTTCTCCCACATCGGCTTGGGGATGACACCGAACATCGCGCCGCCATCGAGTCCCAAGTGCCCATCCACTAAAACGTGAAATTCCAGTTGCCCAAGTTTCAAATTTTTTCTCCCAGACCTGCGCGCGCCAGAATCTGATTCACAGCGCCGTAAGGATCCATTTTCCTCTCGGCTACCTGCGAAGCAATCCTATCCAGCTCGCGTTCACCAAGCTGCTCACCAACTACGCGTTCCATAAGCCGCGCTTCGAGTAGCTGAAGAATCCATTCCTTCCAGTGCGACACTTCTCGGGCTTTTCGGTCGTGCGCTTGCTCAAAATGCGCCCGAAAGAGATCAATCTGCCGTGCCAGCTCAGCCACACCCTTATTTTCAGTGGCAACCGTGCGCACAACCGGCGGCTTCCAGCCTTCGCGCTCCGGCACGAGCTGCAAGATCCCTCGAAGCTGTTGCTCGTAGCGATCCGCGCCTTCGCGGTCGGATTTGTTCAGAACGAAAATATCGCCGATCTCCATCAGTCCAGCTTTCAAGCTCTGTACGTCGTCCCCCATCCCAGGCATCAGCACCACCATGGTGCAATCAGCAAGCCGCACGATTTCGATCTCGCCCTGGCCGACTCCCACCGTCTCGATGAGAATCATTTGCTTGCCGGCAGCGTCCATCAGCAACGCAGTGTCTCTGCTGGCCTGCGCAAGTCCGCCAAGGAACCCACGCGTTGCCATCGAGCGGATAAAAATCCCCGAATCGGTAGCGTGCCCTTGCATGCGCACGCGATCGCCCAGGATCGCGCCGCCCGTAAACGGGCTGGAGGGGTCTACCGCGATAATTCCCACCGTTTTTTTGTCCGCACGATAGTGGCTCGCTAGGCGGTCGACCAGAGTACTCTTGCCCGTTCCGGGAGCGCCGGTGATTCCCACGCGATACGCATGGCCAGTATAGGGAAAAAGCTGCCGAAGAATTTCCTCCGCTTCCCGCTCGCGATTTTCAATCGCAGAAACGGCACGCGAAATCGCGCGTTCGTCCCCCGCGCGAACTTGCTCGGCCCAATTATCGACAGATGTGGTCATTAGAAAGAGGCGATTATTTCAAGGATTCGCGATTTCAGGTAACGAGCGGCGGAAGAGTTCACCCTTTGCCCAGAATCTGACGCGCGATTACCAGTCGCTGAATCTCACTGGTTCCTTCGCCAATCGTGCACAGTTTTACATCCCGATAGAATTTCTCCGCCGGATAATCCTTGATGAAACCATAGCCGCCGTGAATCTGCACCGCTTCATTGGCGACGCGCACGGCCACTTCCCCAGCGTACAGTTTCGCCATACTCGATTCGCGAGTAAATCGCGCGTCATGCTTTCCCGCAGCGATCGCTTGGTCCGCCAGCCATGCAGCCTGATAAGTGAGCAGGCGCGCCGCTTCGATTTCCATGGCCATGTCGGCAAGCTTGAACTGGATGGCTTGAAATTCTGCGATGGCCTTCCCGAATTGTTTGCGCTGCTTTGCGTAACGCAACGACGCTTCGTAAGCTCCCTGCGCCATTCCCAAGCCAAGCGACGCAATCGAGATGCGGCCACCGTCCAGAATTTGTAGGCTGTTGACGAAGCCTTCGCCTTCCTTACCTAGCAGATTGTCCGCGGGGACTTTGCAATCGCTGAAAACAACTTCGCTCGTATCGCTCGCGCGCAAACCCAGCTTGTTTTCTTTTTTCCCAGGACGGAATCCCGGAGTTCCCTTCTCGATGATGAACGCTGAAATTCCGTGGCTCTTTTTTGCCGCGTCCGTCACGGCCATGCCTACGCACACATCTGCGTAGTGCCCGTTCGTCGTAAACGTCTTCGAACCGTTCAGCAGCCAGCCGCCATCTTTCTTTACCGCTGTCGTTCGCGTTCCGCCCGCGTCCGAGCCCGCTTCCGGTTCCGTGAGCGACCAGCAGCCTAGCTTTTTTCCCTGCGCCAACGGCACCACGTATTTTTCCTTCTGCTCTTCGGTCCCGAATTTGTAAATGTGATTGGTGCACAGGGAATTGTGCGCCGCAACGATGATTCCGATGGACCCATCCACGCGCGACAGCTCTTCAATAATGATGGCGTACTCGATGTACCCCATCCCCGCGCCGCCGTACTTTTCGGGGAAAATCACGCCAAGAAAGCCCATCTCCGCCAGCTTGGGAATTATCTCAGAGGGAAAATGAGAGGCTTCGTCCCACTCCATCACGTGAGGAAGTATTTCTCCTTCGGCGAACGCTCTCACCGTCCGCCGAAGCTGCTGCTGTTCGTCCGTCAGCGAAAATTCCACATCACCTCACACGCCCGTGCATATTTAGCCGCAAGTCTGCATCCCTTTTATATCACATGAGTTGACGCGCCGAGAATCGCAGGACTGCTAACTTTGCATGTGAGCTTCCGTTAGTCGCGACCCTTTGTCGAACGGGAGACTCAACTGGCGTGAACGACACCATCACGACGGTCGATCGAAATCCGAATCGCACGGGCGAGCTGTTCATCGGGAAAGAAAAGCGATGGGATATACAGTTGCTTCACGAGGCCGTACGACCTGTTCAATTGAATGACGTGGCCTCCACCGTACCATCCAGAATAAATATCAATGTCTGTGATTTCTTCGAGAGGAATCCACAGTTTAGTCGGCGGAGCGTAAACCCAAATTCCTTTTTGCGGTTCCAGCACTATCGCGTACGGCCACATTGCAAGCAATCGCCCGGGAAATAGAAGAACAACTCCTACGATTCCATTTGCGAGAAGGAGCACGAAAAACAAATTGTTCAGTAGGAATAGCTGATCGTTCTGCGAGCCATCCCAAATAAGAAAGGCCAGAATTGCGAAGTATCCCCCGATACCAAGCCAGAAACCACCCACTGCGTTGGCGGCGAAAATCAGCCGCGATTTGAATACCTGTGCGTCCCTCGAGATCGCGTGGTCCAACTATTTTCCTCTGATCCCTGATGTCGGTCTAACAACTCGCACTTCTCGCGGCTCAACGGTGACTTAGGGCACCGGCATGAACGCTACCAGTCCACTTTATGGCCCTTGTTCTGCTCGTCGAGCCACTGCTTCAGCGGCGCGTAATATTCGAGGATCGCGGTCGCGTCCATTTGCTTCTCGCCGGTTAATGCTTCGAGCGCTTCCGGCCAAGGCCGGCTCTGTCCCATCGCAAGCATTTTGTTCAGGCGCGAACCCGCTTCCTTATTGTTATAAATCGAGCAGCGATGCAGCGGGCCTTTGTAGCCGGACTCGCGGCAGAGCGCGCGATGAAATTGATATTGTAAAATTGCGGCGAGAAAATAACGTGCGTACGGAACATTCGCGGCCACGTGGTATTTTGCCCCCGGGTCGAAGTCCTCTTCGCTGCGTGCGGTCGGCGCTGCAATCCCTTGGTATTTCTCGCGTAGTTCCCACCAAGCCTTGTTGTAGTTTTCCGGCGTCACTTGACCGGAGAAAACTTCCCAGCGCCATTTGTCGATCAAGAGGCCGAACGGAAGGAACGCGACTTTGTCCAGCGCCCGCTTCATAAGTAAGCCGATGTCCGAGGACGCGGGAGGCACGTTCTCGAGCAAGCCAATCTGTTTCAGGTACTCGGGCGTAACAGAGAGTGCAATCGTATCGCCAATAGCTTCGTGGAATCCATCATTCGCGCTGTTGCGAAAGAGCGCGGGCTGCGTATCGTAAGCACGTTGATAGAAATTGTGCCCCAGCTCGTGGTGGATGGTAGTGAAGTCTTCAGACTTTTGCTCGATGCACATTTTTATCCGTAGATCTTCCACATAATCTATGTCCCACGCGCTGGCGTGGCATACCACATCGCGATCCTGCGGCTTGGTGAACATAGAGCGTTCCCAAAATGTCTGCGGAAGCGATGCGAAGCCGAGAGACATGAAGAACCGCTCGCCGTAATGCACCATTCCGACCGGTTCAATCCGCTTGGCTTTCAAAATTTCCGTGAGGTCATACCCTGGATCGGCGTTCGCGGGCGCTAGCAGCGGGTAAATATTAGTCCAATCCTGCGACCACATGTTGCCGAGCAGATGCGCAGGAATCGGCCGGTCCTCGCTGACCGCACCTGCACCATACTTTTCTTCAAGCTTCCATCGAACGTACGCATGCAGCGAAACGTACAGCGGCCGGACCTGTTGCCAGAGGCGATCAAGTTCCGCGCTGAATGCGTCCGGCGCCATGTCGTAATTCGAGCGCCACATCGCGCCTACATCAGCGAACCCTGTCTCGCGTGCACCTTTGTTGGCCAGCACAACCATTCGCGCGTAACGCTTGCGCATCGGCGGCGCGATGGCGTGCCAGCCTTCCCACGCACGCTGAAGCTCTTTAGGATCGCGGCTCGTGGCCATAACGCGTTCGAGATCGTTCAACGACAGACACTTTCCCTGCGCTCCATCCGGGCACCACTTCCCTTTTCCGTAGTCGCTTTGCAGCGAAGCATTGATCTGCGAAAGCTCCGTACTTTCCGCCGTGTCGCGTGGCGCGGGAATGTCCACGGAAAGTTTTATTAGTTTGAGCTTGCGAGCCACATCCTCAGGAAGTTTCAACCCTTCGTAACGGCGGGCTTCCGCTGCGAGTTCGGCGGTGGCCGCTTTCACGGATTGATCCGCTTCGGCGGCCATCTCCTCAGTATCCGGCGTGATAAACGTCTCCTGCACCCAGGAAGATCTTTGCGCCGCGATCCAGAGCGGCAGCAGCCGATTTTCTGCCTCTTCAACGAAATGGCGCGCATCCTCTACAGTCGCCGTCGCTGCTTTCATTTGCGAAGGCACAGCGACCCCCGCATTCCCTGGGTTTCGAGTCTCAATCGCCATTGCTTTGTTATCTCCCCGAGCCGCCAGAATGCCTACGGCGATGAATATTGTGAAGAGCCCGACCGCTGCCAAGACTCTTCGACCGCTGCTCATAAAGTTCATCGCTGTCTCCGATCAGGAATGCGCCGCTGTCGGCGCACGCGCGCCAAGGACTTCGGCGATGGCCGTTAAAGCGTTCTCAATGCCGGCGCGGTTCACGTCGCAATGTGTAACCATGCGAACGGAATATTTATCCGTCGGCCCGCTGAGGACTTTCCTCTTTCCAAGCTCCGAGCAGATCTCCGCCGCTGTTCGGCCCGTCCCGCGGACGTCAAAAATCACGATATTCGTGACGACCTTGGCAGTATCGAGCGAAATTCCCTTTATCTTGGCGAGACCATAGGCGAGAAACCTTGCATTTTCGTGGTCGCGATGCAAGTGCTTCGGCGATTCTTCCAAGGCAATCAGTCCTGCCGCAGCAAGCACCCCTACTTGGCGCATGCCTCCGCCGAGCAGCTTGCGCGCGATGTGCGCCTTCTGAATGAACTCGCTTGATCCGACCAGCATCGATCCCACGGGCGCGCCGAGCCCTTTCGACAAGCAAAACATAACGGAATCACAATTGCGCGTGATGTCCGCGACGGTTTTCCCCAGTGCCACTGCCGCGTTGAAAATCCGCGCTCCGTCGAGATGCACTCGCAGCCCCACCGCAT
>Ga0209330_1000050_pt1 | contig 55779 bp, 56 predicted proteins | sample JacPinW_OM2H0_O3_FD_187969 | JGI IMG/M metagenome (GOLD analysis project Ga0209330, IMG submission 187969) | Forest soil microbial communities from Algoma, Ontario, Canada - Jack Pine, Ontario site 1_JW_OM2H0_O3 (SPAdes) (version 2) | ecosystem: Environmental > Terrestrial > Soil > Boreal... | reverse complement strand
TGAAACCGCAAACGTTGCATCGCCGTTGGATGCTCCGGTCATAATCCCTTCGGTCACCGGGACGGGCGTTCCTTTCAACTCCATTCGTTTGGGATCGAAACCAACCACGAAGAGAGCGCCGTTGCGAGCATAGGCAAGGTGGCCGCCGGGGATATAACGCGCATTGGTACCACCTTCGATCAGCACTTTCCGCTTTCCTGAGCTTAAGGACAAGACCTCGATTCGCGCATCGTTGAGGGAGCGACCGGTCCAAACCGTGAAGATCACGCCGTTTTTTCCGGGAAGCACGTTGGGCCACAAGTGCCCGCGATCATCCGGAGTTGATCCCGTCTGCGTCAGCTGTTTCGGCTGCCCTCCCGCGGCCGGGACTGCGTACATCCCGTAAGCGAATGACTTGATGTAGTAAATTGTGTCGTCATCCGACCAGGAGGCCCCGATAGGGCCAGCATGATCCGCTAGCTCCACCGGACTTCCGCCGCGCAGCGATATTTTCTTGAGCCTGTAATCATCGGACACGAATCCGAGCCATTCTCCGCTTGGCGAGAAGAAGGGACAGTGCGCCCCCTCCGTGCCGGAGATGGGAGTGCTTTCGAAGGAGCCCAGTTTGCGCATATACAGTTGCGTCTTGCGGTCATCGCCACGGGCTGAGAAGACGATCGTTGAACCATCCGGGGAAATGGCGAGCGGGTCAGTCGAGTCGTTCGGTAACACCTTGCCGGCGGGAAGCGCGACTGACAAGTGGATGGGGAGAGTTACAGACCTGCCCTGCCACAGGCCGCTCTGCCAGAACAAGTAAGCCACAGCCAGCGTCAAGAGCGCTCCTGCTGCAATCCAGATAGCGCGATCGCGCGTTTTGCGCTTAGAAGCCACCGGCGCAGGAATTCCTGCTTGCGAACCGGCGGAAGCGATCCAGCCGAGTTCTCGTTTCAGGTCTCCTGCATTTTGCCAGCGCTCGTCGGGATCTTTCTCCAGGCATGTCTTGACCACACGTTCAAGCGCAGGCGGCGCCATGGGCTGCAGTTCGCTGATGGGCTTGGGCTGCTCCTTCAGGATTGCGGCGATCAGGCTCGCGGTGCTTTTGGCTGCAAAAGCTTTCTTCGCAGTCGCCATCTCGTAGAGCACGGAGCCGAAGGAAAAAATGTCGCTGCGGGCGTCAGCTTCCCCGCCCTCGAGCTGTTCGGGGGACATGTATTGATATGTTCCGACGATAGTGCCTTGCGCGGTGAGCGCGTCGCTTGGAGCTCTTCCGACCAGCGGGCGGCTGACGGTAGGCGAACTGGAAAAATCTCCGGCAAGCGGCGGCGCGCTGGCTTTCGCGAGACCAAAATCCAGGAGTTTGGCGCCGGACTTCGTCAGCATGATATTGCCAGGCTTCAAATCGCGGTGAATCACTCCCTGGCGGTGGGCGCGGTCGAGAGCGTCAGCAACTTCGATGGCGTAGCGCAAGACTTCGGTGGTCACGAGCGGGCCGCTTTCGAGGCGCTTCGCGAGCGTCTCGCCCTCGATGTATTCCATCACGAGATATTCGACACCGTCCTGGTTACCGACATCGTAGAGCGCGCAGATGTGCGGATGATTGAGGCTGGAAACGGCGCGAGCTTCCCGTTCGAATCGCTGGCGAACTTCGGGAGTGTCCGCCAGACCTTGCGGGAGAACTTTGATCGCGACGGTGCGGTCGAGGCGAGTATCGCGCGCACGGTACACTTCGCCCATGCCGCCTGCGCCGAGCGGCGATTGAATCTCATACGGACCGAGTTTCGTTCCGGAGGCGAGGGACACTGGCGCGCATTATAGTCCAAGCGGCAGTCTCGCCACATACACTTATAGGGCATCAGCCGAATGTCCGCTTGCCAGGCACCGGCCGCGCGCTTAACTGGGCGCGGTCATTGGAAGTCGGCCAGCTTCCTATCGGTAAATCTGGCGGTTATCACTACTTCAAGATTATTGTGCCAGGCCAATTCGGCGGAGGATTACTTCGAAGCGCGGGTCGCTGCGTAATGGGTCATAAACCGGATCCACTTTGAGCGCGGTGAGGCCCGGCGAATGGACGGCTATAGATTTATCGAGCCAGGCGAATGCCTGGTCTTTGTCACCGAGCCCCACGTACGGCGGGACAAAAGCGAGGGGATCGACTGGGGCGCGCCCATTGATCGACTGCAACTTGTCCACCGCGCGGCGAGCCTGAGCAGACTGGCCTGCACGGCCGTAAACGTAGCCTTCCTCGGTCAACGTCCAGTAAGTGTCGCTCGTGCGGCGCCAATCCTCGATACCCGCTAGCGCATCAGCGAAACGCCCCTGTTGCGCATATGCAAAGTTCAGGATGCGAGCCCGTGGGAAATCGGCCTCCACTTTGAGCACGGCTTGAAGCTGCTCGATGGCCCGGTCGTATTGGCGCGCGAAGAAAAGGATGGCTCCGTTGTCGACCTGAATGATCAATGAGAGCGGGTCGAGTTGCCGCGCACGCTCGATTTCCACAAAGGCTTCGTCGAACCGCCCTCGTAGCGCAAGATGTTCGGCGTACCAATGATGTCCGGTGGCGTAGTTCGGATCCAGCTCAACGGCGCGGCGATATTCTTTTTCGGCGGTTTGCCATTCCCAATCGTAGCTTTGCGCGATCAATGCGAGCGACGCGTGGGCCTCGGCGAGTTTCTCGTCTAGCGATAACGCTTTTAGCGCAGCCGTGCGAGCCTTCGGGATGACTTCGCCAGGCGGAGCTACGCCATAGGCGCTCATCAATGCTAGCGAATCAGCCAACCCGGCGTAGGCGCGAGCGTACTCTGGGTCTTTGCCCACCGCCTGCTCGAAGCATTCCACGGCTTGCTGAAGGCCTTGAGGCGTCCTCTTATTCCAAAAGTACCGGCCTTGCAAATAGAGGTCGTATGCCGCATACGATTTGGGAGCGTGAGAATCCGCCGGAGGATTCGCTTCGACGGGTTTGTGCTCGCCGAGCGTCAGTTGAATTGCGTCCGAGATTTCCTGTGCGATCTCGCTTTGCAGCCCCAGCAAGTTGTTCTCCTCGCGATCGTACTGGTGCGCCCAAACGTGCGACTGATCTTTTGTCTGAATCAGTTGTGCGGTGATTCGCACTTTGTTGGAACCTCGCCGCACGCTGCCCTCGAGCACGTACTGCACCCCAAGTTCGCGCCCGATCTGGTTCAGCTGCTCCGGGTTGTTCTTGTAGTGCATCACGGATGTGCGCGCGATTACTCCCACGCGCTGCGGATCAATTCGACCGAGTTGGGAGATCATTTCCTCCGTCAAACCGTCGCTGAAGTACTCCTGTCCGGGGTCTCCCGTGAGATTCTGAAACGGAAGAACCGCGACCATCGTGCGTCCAGTAACCGCTGGTCGGCGAGCGCGACTGGAAGACCAACGAAAGTAAAAAACCAGGCCCAATACCAGAGCCAGGCAAACTGCCAGAAGCGCGGGCCACCGTCGTAGAGTGGACGACTCCTCTGCCCGTTCCACGGGCAAACCGCGGGGAACGGCGAAATCGGAAGACCTCCCTGCCGGTGCTAAATTCGGCCCCTCGATTGTCGGCAAGGATACCGGTGACGCGCCCGAACCGGTTATTTCTACCGCGGCAACAAAGCGGTATCCCAGCCTGGGCAGCGTTTGAATGTAGCGAGGCTCCGCAGCCGAGTCACCCAGTACCGCTCGGAGTTCCTTCACAGAATTATTCAGCCCGTGCTCAAAATCGACGAATATCTCTGCCGACCACAGCTCCTGCCGCAGCTCCTCACGGGTCACGACGTTACCGGCGCGGCTGAGCAGGTAGTTGAGGACTTGCAGTGGCTGAGGGCGAATCTTGAGGCGTACTCCGTGCTTAAAGAGCTCGCGAGTGACGCCACGCGATTCGTAGGGGCCGAACACAAAAGTGGTTTCTGGCGATTTCTGCATGGGTCACCGCGGGGAACTGCCGACATTCTGCACCGTATGGGCCAAGTTCCGCAAATTAAAATTATATTAATGAGTAATTTGGACAATTACCCGTTTGTTATACGGAGATTACCCGTCCTCCATTGACCTGCCATTCCTAATTTGAGATACCACCGCGCAGTGACAGGCCACTCCCCTCCGTAGAGGCAGGCCTCTGGCAGAAATCGGCCCCGGATTGTTGCGCGCGGGTAGGCTCATAAATCAGCGACAAGTCAATTTGAATCGGAACTGAGTGGCACGGAAACGGCAGAGGCACCCAAATGTATTCTGTCTCAACTCGTCGCGCCGACGGAAGATTTGGAGTTCCACCCCCGTCGAAGGCTCGGAATTGTGCGACTCCTCTCGAGCTGGTCCGTCTCGATCGATTGATGGCTGTGACCACCGGAAATGCCGAAGTCAAAATCGGCTTGCTCGACGGACCCATCGCGCTAAACCGCCCCGCCCTGCCGGCTCAGAACATCCGCGAAATTCCTGGCAAACTTTCGGGCAGCTGTGCCCGCGCAGGAAGCAGCGCTTGCATCCACGGAACGTTTGTCGCAGGGATCCTCGCCGCGAAAAGAAAAAGTGGAGCGCCGGCTATTGCCCCGCAATGCACTCTCCTCGTGCGACCCATTTTCCCAGAAGACCGTGGCCCCTACGCCGACATACCGCGCGCCACACCCGAAGAATTGGCCACAGCTCTGCTCGACACCGTCAATGCAAGCGCTCGCGTGATCAACCTAAGCGCAGCGCTTCTCCACGGCTCACCCGGCGGCGAATCGCGGCTCGGCGCAGCTCTCGATTACGCAGCACAACGCGGTGTCGTTGTTGTTGCGGCAGCGGGCAATCAAAGTTCCGTCGGCAGTTCGGCTATCACTCGACACCCATGGGTAATTCCGGTAGCAGCCTGCAACATTCAAGGCCGGCCTTTGGGCCAATCGAATCTTGGAAGTTCAATCGGCAGGCGTGGTCTTAGCGCTCCGGGCGAAAACATTGTTAGCCTCAGTACAAGCGGCGGGCTCCAGACATTCGCCGGGACAAGCGCAGCCGCACCTTTCGTCACCGGGACGATTGCGCTGCTCTTCTCGCAGTTTCCAAACGCCAGCGCGGCACAGGTCAAACTCGCCGTCACTCAAGCTGGTACCTCGAGGCGTTCCGCCATCGCGCCGCCCGTACTCGATGCCTGGGATGCGTATGAATCGCTGGCCGCAACCTCGCGACCCTTGACTAGATCGACGTTGCCCGGTTCCTTCTCTCGAGCCAACCCGGCCGCTGCTGAAAGCCGAAGCTCGGAAGAAGGAGCCGGACAACTTACTCAGTCCGATTTTGAAATTGCCCTGTCGCGTTATCAAGACTTAGCCGCTGATTCCAGCCTATACTTCCCGTCTGCTTCGCATGTCGTGCGCTTCAACAACGCAGCATGATTCGCCTGAAGAGCACTTGAAGAGCCTCTATGAAAGCGATCGTACAGACTCAATACGGACCACCGGATGTCTTGCAATTCATCGAGGTGGCAAAACCTACGCCGAAGGACGATGAAGTCTTGATAAGAGTTCACGCGGCATCTGTAAATCCAGCTGACTTTCACCTTATGAGGGGCAAGCCGTTGCTCGCCCGCCCAATGATGAGGGGTCTGCGCAAACCAAAGTACACACGACCAGGCATAGATGTTGCCGGCCGTGTTGAAGCTCTCGGCAGAAGCGTAACGCAGTTCAACATAGGCGACGAGGTGTTCGGCGGATGCCATGGGGCCTTTTCCGAGTATGCGTGTGCCATGGAAGACAAATTAGCGCTGAAGCCAGCCAACATATCGTTTGAGAGCGCAGCGGCTGTACCGGTGGCGGCTCTTACTGCCCTCCAAGGACTCCGTGATAAAGGACGAATCCAGCAAGGCCAAAAAGTCCTGATTGATGGAGCGTCCGGTGGTGTAGGCACATTCGCCATCCAGATCGCCAAATCGTTCGGGGCGGAAGTCACGGCTGTGTGTAGTACCAGGAATGCGGAAACCGCGCAATCGATTGGCGCAGACCATGTGATTGATTACACGCGAGAAGATTTCACGCGAAGTGGACAGCGCTACGATCTGATTTTTGCTGCTAACGGCTATCATTCGATTTTCGATTATAGGCGGGCGCTCAAACAGGGCGGGATTTATGTCCATGCAGGAGGCGGTGGAATTCTAATTTTCCAAGTAATGTTATTAGGACCGTTGCTATCACCGTTTGGAAGTAGGAAAATGCGTTTCTTTATCGCAAGAGTAAGGAAAGATGATCTAGTTTTTCTGAAGGATCTTCTTGAAGCCGGCAGGGTCGTACCCGTCATAGATAGACGTTATCCGCTGAGCGAGGTGGCCGAAGCTCTCCGTTATCTTGAAGAAAGACATGCGCGGGGAAAAGTGGCAATAACTGTTACAACCGAAGGTTGAGTGCTCGAGAAGCTGCCACACCATCCAATTTGCCTAAGTAGCCGGACGACTGGACAGCGAGAAGAAATCGCGATAGCCTTGTTCTTCTACCACGGCCCTCCCAGTTTCAGCGAGGTTTTATGATCCAAGAGCTAGCACGGACTCGGTATCTCGGCGTTCTCTGTTCGCGTTGCAAAGAACCGATTGCCGTACCCAAACGCGCCGCCGTACTTTTCGAAGAATTAAAGCAGGCAAAAGTTACCGACGGTCAAGACGCAAAAACACGTGCCATGACACTTCGATGCAAAGCCTGCGACGGAGAAGGCGTGTACGAGATCACGCAAATTCAAGAATTCGAGGGTGCGCCGCGAACTCGAGCCAGGCGAAGAGCGGCCCACGCGTAGTCCTAAAGAACTTCACTTTGGCGATCATAAGGGTTGAGCGTCCGGACGACATTTTTAATCAAGCATCCATGTGGCGCGTGTCCGTCCAATCAACGATGAGCTTGCGTTCGGCAAAAAGCCACTTTCCGTCGACTTTGGCAAAAACATCGTAGTATCGAAGCGAAGCGACGAAGAGAGTTCGTTTCCCTTCCGATGCAGAAACGTGATGAGCGAGACAATAGGTTTCTCCCGTAGCGCGATCCCCGTTTAAAACAACCGTACTCTGTCCCAAGAAATGAGTAGTCGCCTCGTATTTGTTGAGGTCAGCGAATACAGGTGCCAAGTCTTCGCGGCGGCTTAGTTCCATAGACGGCTGGATGGATTTAGCATCCATAAAAACGACGAAGTGGGTGTTCGGAGTGAAGAGAGACATTTGGCCTTTGGCGTCGCGCCTATCCGCGCAGTGCGCATAGGCTTCCACGAGTTCGCGTATGGCCAAACGATCAGCCGCTTCCGCCCCAGAAATCGAACTGTGCATTGATGACTCTCCTTCCCTAGGATTCATCGAGGAACCGCATTCGCGATTAGCTACGTTGTAGAAATTCCAGACGCAGACGATATTCGTGATTTTTTGTGCCTCGATCAGCTGGTTCGGAGCGAGATTGCCCACACCCGGATCCCGAAAAGAAGCAGGTTGGAAAATGTGGAGCCGAGGCCCGGACTTGAACCGGGGACCTGCCGATTACGAATCGGCTGCTCTACCAACTGAGCTACCTCGGCGCCCTGATTGACTTTAACATCGCCATCGCTGCAAAAAAAGCGGTTAACGTCGCGAAATTAGCGCAGTTTTCAATGCGAGAAGGGATACATCAGCCAGCCGATCGCAATCCCAACCGCCAAAAATTTCAAGAAGCAAGAAGCAACGTACTTCGCGCGTTCCGACGGCGTCCTCTTCGTTAACCCCGCAAGCGCTACGGAAACCAGCAGGGCGAACAAACACATAGCCCACCAATGGGATATGTGAGACGGAATAGTCTGCGAGCCAACAATTTCCGTCCAGACCGCAATCACATTGTTCTCCGGCCCAGTGCGATTTCGTACGCGTCGAAAACGCTCAAGAGATTCACGATTCCGGCTGCCGCGATGAATCGCGTTCCGTAATCCCCCGCGGCGCGCGAAACATCGGGACCTATCGACTCAAGAAAACGCGATAAGAGATAAAAAATTCCCGAACCGGCATCCGCGAGAAAGCCGAGCGTGTCGAATGAATCGCCCGCCCGCGGAGGAAACACATTTCCGCGGAGAATAAAGCCGGTGACTGCGAGACCTCCTACTGTAAGAAAAAAAATCAGCGCGCGGCCCCAGCGCCGCAGCACCAGGTGACCCAGGCCAGGAACAATCCATGCGGCTACAGCAATAAACGGCGCTAAGACATGGCCTCTGCTTGGACGCTCGATTGCGCAGCTGTCATTTCCGGCGCTCTCTGGCGGCTGAGCATCGGGCGGCGATATTCCATCGATAGGCTTGTCGTTATTCACGAAGTGAGGTCACACAGCTCAAGCGAGCAACGGAAGGATCTCTTCCTGTATCGCTCCGGTCACGCGCGCTTCTCTTTCGTCCACGTAGACATTCACTTCGCTGCGAATGCCGAACTCCGGCAGATAAATTCCCGGCTCAATCGAAAAACAAGTATGGGGAACGATTTTGCGATCATCACGCGTTTCCAGCCCGTCCATATTCGCACCGTTTCCGTGAACTTCCTGCCCAATGCTGTGGCCCGTGCGGTGGACGAAATGCTTTCCGTAGCCGGCTTTCTCGATCGTTTTACGCGCCACTTTGTCCACTTCCCAACCGTGAATCTCGCGACGCTTGGCAATCGCTTCTTGGATAAATTTCACCGCGTTGTCTCGCGCCTGGCGAACGATGCGAAAAATCTTCGCGTAGGAATCCGGCACCCGGTTTCCAAGATACCCCACCCACGTGATATCGTAATAAACGCTCCCGGGCCGATCGAATTTCGCCCAGATGTCCAGTAGAAGCAGGTCCCCGGCGCGAATCGGCCGTGACGATCCTGCCTTCGGCTCATAATGCGGATTGCCGTTGTTAGGCTGCACCGCGACAATCGGCGGCTCGGCCGTGGTCAGTCCCTGTGCATGGAACTGCTCGATAATCCATTGTTGCAGTTGATCCTCCGTCAGCGGCTTCCCTTCTTTCACGAACGCAGCCGCGCGTGCGAATGCGTCGCGCGTAATGCGATCGACAATCTTGCCGGCCTCAAAGTGCCCCTGCGCTTGCTCGGGTGACCAACTGGCTTCAAATTTCTGCACCAAGTTCGCCGAGCTCACAATCTTCTTCTTGAATTTGCGCAACAACTCGATGGTCCCCGCATCTACCAGCCCGATGTACGGAATATTGTTGTCGGGCGAATACTGCATCGCGATGGTTTTGCTGCCGGCGAGCAGTTTCGGCAAGTTCTTGTGCAATTCTTGCCAGCCCGAGTACACAAGCGCCTTTCCGTCTAGCCCGTCCAGCGCGCCTTGTTCAATTCTGTGCACGAGTTTTCGCGGCTCGCCTTTTGCTGGGATGAAATAAAACCAGCGGCGTGTCGCCATTCCATTCCCTCCAACGCCCAGAATGTGCGTCGCGATCGGATCGCGATGGTGATGATCGTAAAAAAGCCACCCATCGATTTTGCTGCCGCGCATCTCCGATTGGATTGCCTTAATGTCCGGCATAGTGTTTTTCCGCCTTCAGCAAGAAGCCATTAAAGACCAAGCGCCTCGATTGTCTTCGCCCGAGTCACTTCCATGATTGAAACCGGCTTGGTGCGGCTTTTCTCGCCCGCCACGATTCTAACAGCCGCCACCTGCACGTTCAAACGCTTGTACCCCTGCTGGGGAGGTGCGATGCCTTCATTATTTTCGTTGAGGTGGGAACTAAAAGAGGAACTGATGGGCGCGAGCTCCAGCGAAGAACATTTGAATGCTGCGGTTCCTAACGGCGCATCCCAGCGTACCGGAAAGTTAGCCGCGGCGTTGAGAGAACAACCACTCCGGCAAGGCTGGCTCCGTGAAAGCCCACTCCCATGAATTATGGTCTACGCCAGCGTACTCGGTGTAGATCGGGTTTCCGCCTGCTTTTCGTAGTGCCGCGATGCGATCGCGCGACAATGCGACAGGAACGGATTTGTCGGCATCACCGTGAAAATTCCACAGAGGAGTGCCAATCGATTGTGTGGCATCCTCGGCTGTGTCGCCTCCACAAACTGCCACCGCTGCCGCGAAGAACTTCGGGCGATACGCAGTCATGTGCCATGTCCCCGAGCCACCCATTGATTGACCCATGATATAGATTCGCCGTTCGTCGATCGGAAATTCGTGGCACACAGCGTCAACGACTGCTAGCGCCGTTCGCGCGCCCTCGCCTAGTCCTTGGAGCACCTTCGGCGGCCCCGGTGCGTCTTGCCATATATCGTAACGGACCCACGCACTATCAGTCTGCGGAACGAGGACATAGCACGGAAAGCGTTTCTGATTCTCCGGAAGCAGCCAGACGCGCGTACCAAAAACGTTGCCGAGTCCCAGTTGTTTCAGATTGTCGTTGCCCACCCCCCCGCTGCCATGCAGATACACCACCAACGGCAGTTTCCCGGCTCCCTCCGGCCGGAACAATCGATAAGGCATCGACATGTCGTCGCCCTTGTAGATGCGCGCCTCGTACTTGTTTTCGAGTCCCTCGGATTGTTTCTTGAACGCTTCAATTAGCGTAAGTCTCTCCCGCGACATAGGCGCGCCAGGAGCAAGCGCAGGAGCGGAATCGTAACTCGCCGCGGGGGCATTTGACGCAAATGAAAAGTTGAGGCCTGTCTGCCTCGCAGCAAACCACGCTCCCGCTGAGGCCGGACCCAACAGACGAACTGCTTCGCGTCGAGAAATCATCTGCATTGTATCCTCTTGCGTTCCCTGCGATTTCTCTCTGGGACTAACAACATAGACGATTCGCTCAAAGAATCGGTAGCAGTCCACCCGCAAATGCTCTCAGCTGGCCGTCGCGTTCCGCATATATCCCTGCCTTTCCTCCGCAACCAGCTGATTCTAATAGGTGAAAAATAAATCGCGCAGCCGCCTGAACTTCAGGTAACATTTCGCGCTCCTGCTGCGTATCAGAATCGAACACTAAGAACACACATGGACGCCATCACACTCGAAAACGTCACCAAATCCTATGACTCCGTAACCGCCGTCGGCGGCATCAGCCTGCGAGTTCGCCAGGGAGCCATTCTCGGCCTGCTCGGCCCCAACGGAGCCGGCAAAACAACCACCATCCGCATGATCATGAACATCCTGGTCCCGGACGACGGCTCAATCAAGATCCTCGATCAACCCGTCAGCGATAAAACTCGCGATTTGATCGGCTACCTCCCCGAAGAGCGCGGGCTTTATCCTCGGATGAAAGTCCTCGACATCATCGTTTTCCTCGCTGCGCTTCACGGATTGACGGAAGCTGAAGCAGAAAAACGTGCCAAGGAATGGCTCGACAGGTTCGGATTGAGCGAGTGGTCCGGAAAGAAATTGCTCGACCTCTCAAAAGGCATGCAACAAAAAGTGCAGTTCATCACTGCGGTGATCCACAAACCGCCGCTCGTGATTCTCGACGAGCCGTTCTCCGGCCTCGATCCAGTCAATGCCGCCACTGTGGAAGAAATCATGGTCGAGATGCGCGCCAAGGGTTCCACCATCGTTCTCTCCACCCACCGCATGGAACAGGTCGAAAGAATGTGCGATTCGATTTGCCTGATCAACAAAGGCCGTAACGTCCTCGATGGCGAGCTCCGCGCCATCAAGCAGTCCTACGGAAAGAACACGCTGCACATCGAATTTACCGGCAGCGACAGTTTCTTGAGCAATCCTCTAATCATCAGCATGACGCGTCTCGGAAACGGTGTAGAAGCTAAACTGAAACCGGGCGCCGACCCGCAGGAAATCCTAAGAGCTGCCGTGCAATCGAACGTTTCCATCACGCGCTTCGAACTTCTCGAGCCGTCGCTGAACGAAATCTTTATCGATAGGACCACCCGTGCGTAAACTTGGCCTCATCATCAAGCGCGAGTATTTCACCCGCGTCAAAACGAAAGGCTTCATCATCGGAACGATTCTGGTGCCGCTGCTTGGCATCGCGTTTTGCCTGCTGATTATTTTCTTGGTGCGCCACAAGCCTAGCCAGACCATGCGTCTTGTGATTGTCGACAATTCCGGCACGCTCGCGCAACCCATCACTCACAATTTGGATGGCAAGCTCGAAAATGGCTTGCCGGAATTCACCATCGTGGAAACCATCGTTCGCCCTGCCTCTCCCGATGCCGTTCAGCAGGATCTGCGTTCGCGGATTAACTCCGAGAAGCTGGACGCGTACCTTTGGATTCCCGCGGACGCGACTCAATCGTTCGAGCTGCACATGCGAAATCCCGACAACTTCGCTCTTATAGGGCCGCTCTCCGGCGCGGTCGATCAGGCGGTAATTTCGGCGAGACTCAACGACCGCGGCGTCCATCTGGACGACGTCAAAGTAATTCTCCGCGGCACGGACCTCAAGCTCCTCAAAGTCAGCGAAGCCGGTGAGTCCGTGGAAAAAGGACAAAGCATCGGAATCGCCGTCGCTCTCGTGATCCTGCTTTATACCGCGCTGCTGATGTACGGCATCATCACCATGCGTTCCGTCCTCGAGGAAAAAACCACGCGAACCATGGAAGTCCTGATTTCCGCTGTAACTCCCTTCGAACTTCTCTTGGGAAAAATCCTGGGAGTCGCCGCAGCCGCTTTCACCCAATTCGCTATCTGGATGATTTCCACAGCGCTGCTTTTTACCTATGGCGCTCTCGCCGCGGTGGGCATGGGAGCGGGATCCGCGTTATCCGGTGTCCACATTCCGATTTCGCTGGTGCTCTACGCTGGAATCTTTTTCTTCGGTGGATACTTTCTGTATTCCGCGATGTTTGCAGCCATCGGATCCGCTTGCTCGAACGAGCAGGATGCCCAACAATTGCAATGGATCGCTATGGCGCCGCTTGTTTTCTGCATGGTGATTTACAGTATGGTTCTCAACGATCCTTCATCCACGGCTTCCGTGGTCCTATCCGAGATTCCGTTTTTCTCGCCAGTGCTGATGGCTCTGCGTATCTCATTGCAAACACCTCCGGCGTGGCAAATCGCCCTCGCGCTGGTCCTTCTGTTTCTCACCACCCTGGTCTCGATCTGGGCCTCCGCGAAAATCTATCGCGTCGGAATCCTGATGTACGGCAAGCGCCCCTCAATCGTCGAAATGTTCCGCTGGCTCCGCTACTCGTAGCACCGCTGCCGGTTTTCGTAGCCCGGCCTCTCGCCGGGTCTTTTTCTTTTCCCGTTGAACACGCGTATTTATTGACTCAGCCTCCGCGCGCCGAAAAGCGCCGTGCCGACTCGAATCTCTGTCGCGCCCTCTTCAACCGCAATTTCGAAATCGTGGCTCATCCCCATCGAGAACACCGGCAGCAATCGCCCAAGGCGGCGTGCTAAATCCTCGCCAAGCTCGCGCAATTTTGAAAAATACGGCCGCACCTGTTCCGGACCATCCAAGAATGGCGGAATCGTCATCAGCCCAAGCAACTCCAAATTTGCGAGCCCTGCGACGCCTTCCGCCAGCGCCCCCAGACCCGCTTCCGCAATGCCGCTCTTGGTACTTTCGTCGCCGAGCCGCACCTCGATCAAAACTCGAAGCCGTTTGTCATTCGCGGCGCCCCTTTCCGCCACCGCCGCATCGAGTTTCTGAGCGAGCGCGAAACTATCCACGGAATCCACGCGATCAAAAATGCCCGCCGCACGCCGTGCTTTATTGCTCTGCAAATGCCCAATCAAATGCCACGTAGCGCCAAGGTCCGCAACACGAGCCTCTTTCGACTCCCACTCCTGCACGCGATTTTCTCCGAAGTGCCGCAGCCCCGCATCGTAAGCCTCGCGAATCGCTTCGAATGGAAATGTTTTCGACACCGCAACAATCGTCACTTCTTCAACGCGCCGTCCCGCACGCTCAGCCGCCCGCGCCACGCGTTCTTGAACGCGCTCAAGATTCTCAGCAATCGCAGGATTTTCAGTCGCCATCGTGCGCGATTCTACCACGCGCCTCAGCGCAGATTTGAAATCAGGTGAAGACAAGAGGGTCGACCAGAAGCCGAGTTCGCGGCTCGACAATTGCGCAAAATTAAAATCCGACAGCTTTTCCGTTGCTCCGGCCGTCACCAGCGCCTAATCGTTCGCCGGTCTTCAAATCGACGGCGATGCATTCAGCCTCGCTCCAGTAAGGTATTCTCAACTCCATTTTGTATCCCATGTTCTCGAGCAATTTCACCGTGTCCGGAGAAAATCCCTGTTCCGCGCTCAGCACGTCCGGCATCCATTGTTGGTGAAAACGCGGAGCGTTCACAGCTTCCTGAATATTCATTCCGTAATCCACGACGCCGATCAGCGCAAGCGCCACCGTAGTGATGATCCGCGAGCTCCCCGGCGAACCCAGCACCAGAAAAAGCTTGCCATCCTTCAATACCATTGTCGGTGTCATCGAAGAGAGCGGCCGCTTCTTCGGCCCGATCGCGTTGGCGCTTCCTTGAAGCAATCCGTCGCCGTTAGGCACGCCCGCCTTCGCCGCAAAATCGTCCATTTCGTCGTTCAACAGGAAACCGAGCCCTTCGGCGGTCACTCGTGAGCCGAACCAATCGTTGATGGTCGTCGTCACAGCCACGGCGTTCCCGTCCGCGTCCACCACTGAATAATGCGTCGTGTGTTGCGACTCGTTCGTTGCTGCCGCCTGCGGATGTTTCCGTTCATATTCCTCCAACTCACTAAAAATGGCCGGCCGTTTCAAATCCTTGCTCACGCTTGCATGGTTCGGGTCAATCGTCTCGCGCCACGCTGCGCCATATTTCTTGTCAGTAAGCTCAGCCACCGGAAGTTTCGAAAAATCCGGGTCGCCCATGAACTCCGCCCGGTCGAAAAACGCCCGCCGAAACGCCTCAGCAATCAGGTGAACTGACTCCGCGGAACGGTTTCCGTCTTTCGCCAGGTCGAAACCTTCCAGAATATTCAACGTCTCGATCAGCACCACTCCTCCGGACGAAGGCGGAGGCGCGCTAATCACTTCATATCCGCGATACGTTCCGCGCACCGGCTCGCGTTCTTTCACTTGGTAATTCGCCAGATCCTGCGCGGTAATCAGCCCGCCGCCTTTCTGCACTGCCGCGGCTAATTCTCGCGCCATGGCTCCGTGATAAAAACCATCAGGGTTTTTCGCGATGCGCTCCAGCGTCCCCGCTAGTTCCGGCTGACGAAAAATCTCGCCTTCCTTGTAGTAATTTCCATCGCGCTGAAATATGCGTCGCGATTCGGAAAACTTTCCCAAATAACTATCTCCTTGCATATCCCGAGCCTGCTCCCACCCCAACGCATAACCGTCGCGCGCCAGTTTGATTGCCGGTGCCATCACTTGCGCCAGCGTCAGCTTGCCGTATTTCTTCTCCGCGTAAACCAAGCCCGCCACCGACCCCGGCACTCCAATCGATTTGTAGCCAATCGTGCTTGCGTCTTCGATCACATTTCCATGCGCATCTAGATACATGTTCGCAGTCGCTGCGCCCGGAGCTTCTTCGCGAAAATCGATAAAATGCGCTTTCCCGTCGGCCATGCGGACCAACATGAACCCGCCGCCTCCCAAATTCCCCGCCGCTGGATGAACGACGGCCAATGCAAAACCCGTCGCAACGGCAGCGTCCACCGCGTTACCACCAGCTCGCATTATTTCCACGCCCGCTTTTGACCCCAGCTCGTTGCTGCTTACCACCATCACATGCGCAGCGTGCACCGGGTACCTGTCGCTGTCAGCTCCGAGCGGAATAAACCCGACCAGCATCGCCACCACAAGCAGCGTGATGAAAAGCCTGCGGCAAATTTTCATGAGAACCTCAGTGCGAACCATGTGCCATCTTCAATTTAAAGTCAATGCGGCCGCCTGCGGATACCGAGCATGTTCGCCAAACCTCAGATGTACCCAACATACCCGACTCTTGATAAGGCGCCTTCTTATAGGCAATATCTAAAGATTCCTTGTTATATCTAGATCGAACACGAGATCGCGATTGATGACCGATATGGCGGTGTCTACTCCGAAAGCGTCTCTTTCTTGGGCAGACGTGGGACGTCTCGAACATTTCGATGTGCTGATCGTCGGCGCAGGCCTTTCTGGAATCGACGCGGCCTATCACCTTCAGACGAAATGCCCGAAAAAGACTTTCACAATCCTTGAGAGCCGAAACGCGCTAGGCGGAACGTGGGACCTCTTCCGCTATCCGGGAGTCCGTTCCGATTCCGACATGTACACTCTCGGCTTCGGTTTCCGCCCTTGGCGTGACAAGAAGTCCATCGCGGGTGGCCCCGTCATCCTCAAATATCTCCAGGAAACCGCTCGCGAATTTGGCATCGATCGCAAAATTCGATTTGGTTACAAGGTCACCCACGCTTCGTGGTCTTCGCAAGACGGTCGTTGGACTATTGGCGCGACCGGCCCGGAGGGAAATCCCGTCCAGTTCACCTGCAATTTTCTTCACATGTGCACGGGCTACTACGATTACTCCGAAGGCTATATGCCCGGCTGGCCGGCGATGGATAAATACCTAGGCGTCGTGGTGCACCCGCAGCACTGGCCGGAGGATATCGATTACACAGGCAAACGCATCGTCGTGATCGGCAGCGGCGCAACCGCCGTAACCCTGGTTCCAGAATTGGCAAAATCTGCCGCGCATGTGACCATGCTCCAGCGCTCGCCGACCTATATAGTTGCGCGCCCTTCCGAGGATCCGATTGCGAAGTGGATGCTCCGGTATCTGCCTGCGCCGGTCGCTCATCACGTCGTCCGCTGGAAGAATGTGCTTCTCGGGATGTACTTCTACAACTTGGCGCGCCGAAGGCCCGACGGCACAAAAAAAGTGATACAGAGTTACGTGCGCGAATTTCTGGGGCCGGATTACGATGTCGAAAAGCATTTTTCTCCGCGTTACAACCCGTGGGACCAGCGTCTCTGCCTGGTTCCCGATGGAGATCTGTTTCTCGCCATCCGTTCCGGAAGAGTCTCAATTGCCACCGACGAGATAGAAACATTCACCGAAACAGGCCTGCGCTTGAAGTCGGGCGAGGAGCTCGAAGCGGACATCACCGTCACCGCGACCGGACTGAAGCTAAAACTTCTCGGCGGCTTGCAAATCTCAATCGACGGCGCACCCATCAATCCGGCGCAATCGATCAGTTACAAAGGAATGATGAATAGCGACATTCCGAACTTCGCTTGGTGTTTCGGTTACACCAATGCTTCGTGGACTCTGAAGTGCGATCTCACGTCAAAATACCTCTGCCGCTTGCTGAATTATATGGACGCACACGGCTACTCCTACTGCACGCCGCGCCGCCGCGATCCAAGCATCGTTGAAGAGCCCGCACTCGCGCTGACGTCCGGCTATCTCAAAAGATCGAGCGCGATTCTCCCCAAACAAGGCTCGAAAAAACCGTGGAGGCTGTACCAGAATTACGCCATGGATATGGCCGCGCTGAAATTCGCCAAACTCGACGACGGCACCATGGAGTTCACTCGTCTGAACAGCAACAGACACAAAGCCTAAGCGGAAGATGCGGCGTCGGGATTTCACCTACGCGTGCGATTGAACTTTTGCTTTGGCTTTCAACTTCTGCTTACGGGGACCGCCGGTTCCCGTCCGCGACCATTCCTCGAACGCATCCGCAGCCGGCTTAAGCCGTCCTGAATTCATAATATTTCCAGGGTCGAGCCCCTGCTTGATCGCCGCGACAGCCTTTATTCCCAGCGGCGAAATATCGGCGGCGAGCCACGGCAAATGCTCGGTACCCACTCCGTGATGATGCGAAAGCGTCGCGCCATGATCCATGAACGATTGCTGCGCCGCGCGCTTCACCCTCAGATACTGCTCCATCTCACGTCCTGCCTGTTGCATAAACCCAAATGTAAAATAAACGCTCGCGCCGCTGCGATACGTATGGCTGATATGGCAGCCGCTGAACGGCGGAACACCGCTTTCTAGAACGCCGTCGCGTATCGCTCTCATCGTCGCTCGATACAAAGGAAGCATGTTGCTCCACACCGTAGAAGTCTCGCTCACGTCCGTGGTGACGTCGCGCCCCAATAGAAAATCGCGTATATGCGGAAAATCGTATTTCGTCGCTTCAAAAGATTTCCCCGCGCTCGCGCCGAGGCTCACTCCGCCGAATTTCCGGTAGATGGCATTCGCTTGGCGCATTTGCCGCGCCACATCTTCTCTGCGCCCCTCAAAGGCAGTCATCATCAGGCAAGCTCGCGGCAAATCAAAGCCCTTCACACGCAAGTATCGTTTGAATATCTTGCTTGCCGTTTGTGACAACCGCGAGGACGCCGGTTTGAACGCCAACGACAGCGCTGTCTTGTCCGGATCGTTCAGCCGCACCATCGACGGCGTGCACTCTCTGCTCACGCAGTCGCGCATGGCCTGCAGGCCGCCTTCAAACTCGGGAAACAGGTGGGCCGGCACTATCCGCGATTCCGGCTGCGGATGCACGCGCATCGTCGCTTCTGTGATCACTCCCAGCGTTCCCTCGCTCCCGATGCACAAATGATTCACATCAATTCCATTCGACGATTTCGGCACTGTCCGCGTCGCCAGCACGCCTTCGGGCGTCACCATGCGCAGAGCAATCACCATGTCTTCAATTTTTCCGTACTTGTCGCTTTGCATCCCGGCCGATCGCGTCGCAATCCAGCCTCCAAGCGTCGAGTGCAAAAACGAATCCGGAAAATGTCCCAACGTCATGCCATGCATGCTCAATTGCTGCTCGAGATCGGGACCAAACACTCCCGCCTCCATGCGCACCGTGAACGATTCCGCATCCACTTCCAGCACCCGCCGCATCCGCCGCATATCGAGCGACACCACCATCCGCTCGTTTTCCATCCGCTCCAAGCAACCGGAAATATTCGATCCGCCGCCGAACGGAATCACCATCACGTCGTGATGCGCCGCCGCCCGCAACGTCACCACAACATCGCCTTCGCTTTCCGGGTAGACCACTAGATCAGGAGCGCCTTCTGCCGATCCGCGCCGCAAACGAAACAAATCGCGAAAGCCTTTGCCGTATGCGTGAACTACTCGCTCATACCGGCTGTCGCAAACCTGTTCAGCTTGTAAAGTTGATTTCAGTTCAGCCAGAAAACGGGGATTGACGATTGCCTCGGGAAGTTGCACTTCTTCGAGCGACACCGGAAGCGCGGAGAGATTTTCTCGCTCGATACCAAGCTGCGCTTTCGCGAACGGCCAAAAATCCGGATGCCGCCTCGAATCAAAGCCTGCTTCGACGTCGCCCCAACCCCACCACTTCATATGCTTGGGGCTGTAGTCCATAGCCACTCGCCTCGCATCCATGCAGTTTGCGCAAACTCTTGCCGCAGGATGGCATGCTAACACCTCCTCCGCATCGCCCGAGGAGAATGTTTAATATCCCAATCGAACACGGTGTCCTACAACGATGCTTGCGAAAGTTGATCCTAGCGAAAGATACGGTGGGCTTTTCAGTTTTCGATCGATGCGGTGCGCGCGGTGCCGTCGATTAGTTTCCCATGATGAACAACGGTTTGTTCTCGAAGCTCGCGAATTTCGGCCGCAGGCGCTCGGTATTGTAATGCATCTCGATGTCCACCACTTTCTTAGGCGACGCAATCGCTTCAATCGGAATATCGCCGTAGCGGCCGTTCGTGAGAACCACCAGCCTGCCGTGCGCGCCGCGCAACAGCAGATCGAGGGCGATATTTCCGTACGCCATGGGCACGATCGAGTCGATCACATCCGGATCGCCGCAGCGCGCCAGATAGCCAAGTTTCTGGTTGACGACTTCGATTTGCTTGCCGTTATTGAATTTCGCGGAAAGTTCCTTGATGCGTTCGGACACCAAGTCCCCAATCCCGCCAAGCTTTTTGTGGCCGTAAGCATCGGTGGAATCGCCTTCGAAAATCATTTCGCTACCTTCGAACGTCGCGCCTTCGGAAACCAGCACAATCGAGTACCGGCTGGGATTCTTCAGCCGGTCGGCCACCAAAAGCTCGGTCAATCGCTCGATATCGAATTTGTATTCAGGGATGACGCAGCGATTCGCAGCGCCCGCCAAAGTGGGAAGCATCGCAGTGTAACCTGCGTAACGCCCAAAGACTTCGATCACCATGAATCGCTCGTGAGAACCTGCGGACGTACGCAAACTATTCACCAACTGCAGTGTGCGCGTCACGCACGTGCTGAATCCAATGCAGTAGTCCGTGCCCGGAACATCGTTATCCATCGTCTTCGGAATGGCCAGCACCTTAAAACCTTCACGATGCAGACGCACGCCATAACTCAACGTGTCATCGCCGCCGATGGGAATCAGCGTGTCGATGCCAAGCCACGCGAGATTTTTCAACACTTCGGCAGTGAGATCGTTTTTCTCCGAGGTAAATTTGTCCTTCAGGTGCGCAGGGACGTTCGACTTGCTCACGCGCCCGGGATTCGTGCGCGACGAGTGTAGAAACGTGCCGCCGCTTCGCCCCGCTCGATCGACAACTTCTTCATCGATCACCACAAAGTTATCTGAATTGTCGTAATCTTTCTCGCGGACCATGTCCACTAGCCCAGCCCAGCCGTGCCGGATCCCGATCACCTGATAGCCTTCGCGCAGCGCGCGCAACGTCACGCCGCGAATCGCCTGATTCAGTCCCGGCACGTCACCTCCGCCGGTAAGTATCCCGATGACTCCCTTCTTCCTCTCAACGTTAGCCATCAATCTCCGACCCTTTCTTGCTCTTAACGTTTGCCATCACTCCTCGACTCGCTCCTCCACAAGAATGTACAACAACAAATTATCCCTCGCCGCCTCCTTTTCCGAAAGCCTCCCCACACCAACCCGTCGCCGAACCCGCACCTCCGCGTCCTTTCAATCCCGGCCCTTAATCTGTCATTCCGAGCATCGCCTTCTGCAACGCGCGACGTACGCGTCCCGGATGAAGTCGCGGGAAGAATTTGCTCTTGCCTTCGTCCCTTTCGTAGCGCCGAGGCCTTCAGCCCGGCATCTTGCGTCTGACCTGGAATCTAACGCTGTCATCCCGAGCGAGGCCTCTTGGCCGCGCGCCTATGTTAGACTCATCGCCAATTCAATGCCTTCGCGCGGAAAATTTATCGTTCTCGAAGGAATCGACGGCTCCGGCAAACGCACCCAGCTCGACATGCTTGCCCGCGCCCTCGCGTCGCGCAACGTGTCGTTCGCGCAAATCAGCTTCCCGCGATACGATGGTTTTTTCGGCAAGCTCGCAGCGCGCTACCTGAACGGCGAGTTCGGCTCGCTCGAAGCCGTGGACGCGCACTTCTCTGCCCTGCTCTACGCCGGCGACCGCTTCGAAGCCAAGCCCGCCATCGAATCCGACCTCGCCTCCGGAAAAACGCTGCTCGCCGACCGTTACATCGGATCGAATTTCGCGCATCAAGGCGCTCGCGTCCCGCGCGAAAAACGCACGGAATTTTTGCAATGGCTCAGGCAGCTTGAGTATCAGGTGTACGCGCTGCCCGTCGAAGATCTCGTCATCTACCTGCGTGTGCCTCCCGCCGAAGCCCACCGCCAGATAGGCGAAAAAGGGGCCCGCAACTACACAAAATTGCAGCGCGACATACAGGAGTCCAACCTAGCGCACTTGGAAGCAACTTCAGAACTGTACGATCAGCTCGCGCAGCAGCCGAATTGGCTGAAAATCGAATGTTACGATAGCGCCGCGAACGTACTGCGCTCGGCAGAATCAATTCATCAGGAAATTCTTGCAGCCGTCCAAGCGCACGTCACTCCCACTCTGCGGGCGAACAAATAACATGGGCTTCAGCGAATTTCTCGGCAATGAACGCATCGTCAGCGCGCTTCGAGGTATGTTGCGCCGCGAGCGCGTGCCCAGCGCCCTGATGTTCACCGGCCCGCGCGGAATCGGAAAATACACGCTCGCGCGAATGTTCGCTCAAGCTGCGAACTGCGAACGCTTGAAAGACGATTTCTGCGGCGAATGCGAGCCCTGCAAAAAAATCGCACGACTTGCTGATCCCGCGCCTCTCATCGAGCTGGGTCTCGCTGAACGCGGCGAGAGCGCCGACGCAGCCATGGTCGAGCGCATGCCGCTCCTCGTCGAAACGAATCCCGATGTTTGGCTCATCGTCCCCGACCCCGTGCGGCTGCGCACTCCTGTCGCCCGTCCCATGATTCGCGTAGGCCAATTGCGCGCTGTTCAACGCGCCGCCTACTTCCAGCCGCAAGGCCGCCGCCGCATTTTCATCCTCGACGGTGCCGACACCATGCGCTGGAATGATGCCGACCTCTTCCTGAAAATCCTGGAAGAGCCGCCCGACTCCGCCACCTTGATACTGCTTGCGCCCACTCCGGACTCCTTGCTGCCCACTATCCGCTCGCGCTGCCTGCAATTCCATTTCGCTCCGGTTCGCGACGAACAGATGGAAGCGTTCCTGAAGGAGCGCACCGATGCGAAAGCGCCCGAACGCAAACTCCTCGCGCAACTTTCCTGCGGCAGCCCGGGAATGGCACTCACCCTCGATCTGGAAGAATCGTCGCGGCTGCGCAGAATCGTTTTGAATCTGTTGGAGCTGGCCGCCACCGGCCAGAAATCCGGAGAGATTTTCGCCGCCACCACCCAGCTCGCCAAGCGCGAAAAGGAATCATTTGGAAATATTCTGGACCTGTTTTATAGTCTCCTCAGTGATGTACTGAAATTTTCCGAAGGCCAGAACCAAAGTTCGCCTCGAAATCCCGATCTACGTAGGGAACTCGAGGCCCTCGGCCAAAAAGTAAATTTCGAATGGATTTTGCGGGCTACCCAGGGTCTGGACCTGCTGGATGGCCGCTTGCGGCGTAATGTGAGCCGACAACTGGGCCTCGACGCTCACATCGCCTCGCTCGCAAACCGATAGCACAAAATAAAATCTAACTATTTTAAAAAAACTGCAACCGAATCCCTTTTCCCGCAGTCATAACTAAGAGAATCTGAAAGGACCTATCATTTGCAAGGAGCACTCATATGGTAAATCGTAAGCTTTTCCGCCCCAGCCTCACTGAGGTGAAGGAACAATTCGCTGCCCCTCGCCCGGTGCCGGCCGTTGCCCAGGTGGCGCCCCGCAAGAAACCCGCGCCCCCCGAACAGACTCACGCGGAGAATTTTTACTTCGTGAAGCAGATGCAATCGCGGACACCCGTAGCTGTGGTGCTGAACGATGGCGAAGTGCTGCGCGGAACCGTGGAATGGTACGACCGGGAATGCATCAAGCTCACCCGCTACGGCAGCCCCAACATCCTGCTCTACAAGCACTCCATCAAGTACCTCTATAAGGATGGCGATGAAGCGGCCCAGGGTGGTACGAACGGCCAATAGTCTGGCGCGGCGCCAGCACTCACGGAAAAGGTGAAAGACCACGTGGGAACTTAGGAGCGGCTTTTCCGATTCTTTCTGAACGGACCCACAAAAAAAGTGATCAACGCCTTTGCAACCAGCCTGCCCCGGTCGTCGCGCACATCGCAATCCACCACCGCGATGTGCCGGCCTCGGCGCACTACTTCAGCCTCGGCAAATACTGTGCCTGCTTCCACCGCTTCCAGAAAATTGATCTTCATCTCCACGGTAGCCACTCGCGTCCCGCGCGGGCAGTCCATGTAGGTCGCGAGGCCTCCAGCGGTGTCCGCAAGTGCCGCGAGTACCCCGCCGTGAACCACTCCGTAAACCTGTTTGTGCATCGCTTCCACCGGCATGCGCATGGTCACTCTTCCCCGCTCTGCCTTGTCGATGACAAAACCAAGTTGGTTCGCCGTGTGGCTCGAGCGCATGCGTTCTCGCACGTCGCCGGCAGAGAGGTACTCAGTCGCTTTGGAAGCTCGCGCCATATCAGGTAGCTGTTTGGCCTCCGTCGATTGGAAATACGGCGCCGGTAACCCAGGAAGACTCGTCTGACGCGAGATACAAAGCCATGAGCGCGACGTCCTCCGGTTTTCCGAAGCGTCCAAGTGGAAGTTCCGCGATACGCTGCTTTCGCGCCGCTTCGGGATCTGGCGCCTTCGAGAGAAAACGGAGTGACATCTCGGTCTCCACGATTGCGGGGCACACGCAGTTCACGCGAATATTGTCCTGCGCGTGATCGAGCGCCATCGCTCGCGTCAACCCTGCAACCCCCGCTTTTGCGGCGCAATAAGCAGCACGACTCCGGCGACCTACGATTCCGAGGTACGAGCCGATGTTGACGATCGAACCTCCTCCGGATTTACGGAGAGCCGGGATCGCCGCGCGAGACACATTAAACGTTCCGGTCAAGTTTGTTGCGAGCACCCGGCTCCAATCTTCGTCAGAAGTTTCTTCCGCCGTCGCGACCATCACGGTTCCGGCGTTGTTCACGATAACATCGAGTCGGCCAAAGTGCGGCGCGACACTGGAGATCGCGGCATCCACGGCTTTGCGATCGACGATGTCGCACGGCACCGCCAGCGCTTTGCCGCCCGAGGCTCGAATCTCGTGGACAACTCCATCGAGAGGCTCTTTCCTGCGCCCTGCGACGGCGACTTGCGCGCCTTCAGAGGCAAATAGCACCGCGCAAGCGCGGCCGATTCCGGTTCCGCCGCCGGTAATGAACGCCGCTTTTCCCGAAAGTCGCTCCACCCTAGTTCCCCTGCGGCGCGTCTAATCTGCGAACGGCCGGGGAGAATCTAGCACCCAAGGACCGGTGGTGCAAGCGAGGGCGTTGGTTGCTGGCTACGGCGCGCGACTGCTACAGTAGTGAGGCCCAATGAAGATCGGGATTACTTGCTATCCAACGTACGGAGGCTCCGGAGTGGTCGCGACGGAGCTCGGAATCGAGCTGGCGGCGCGGGGCCACGAAATTCATTTCATCAGTTACGCAATGCCGATCCGGTTGAGTTCGGCGCACGAGCGGATTTATTTTCATGAAGTGGAAGTCACGTCATACCCGCTCTTCGATCACCCTCCCTACACTTTGGCACTGGCCACCAAAATGTTTGAAGTTGCCGAGGAAGCTTCTCTCGACTTGCTGCACGTCCATTACGCAATTCCCCATTCGGTAAGCGCGCTGCTGGCACGCATGATGGCACAGCCGAAGAAGCTGCCGTTTATCACAACTCTGCACGGCACGGATATCACGCTAGTTGGCAACGACCGCAGCTATCTTCCCATCACGCGGTTTTCCATTGAGCAAAGCGACGGCGTCACCGCGATTTCAAAATATTTGCGCGAGCGCACGATCCACGATTTTGAAATCAAGCGGCCGATCGAAGTAATTCCGAATTTCGTCAACTGCGATCTGTATATGCGGTGCGTTAATCAGTCTGCACGGCAGCGGTGGGCTAAAAACGGTGAACCCATACTGATGCACCTGTCGAATTTTCGCCCGGTAAAGCGAGTTTGTGACGTAATCGAAATCTTTGCGCTGGTGCGCGAGAGAATTCCGGCGAAGTTAGTGCTGATAGGCGACGGCCCAGACCGCGGCTCCGCTGAATTTGCGGTTCGCAAAAAGGGTCTCTCGAAGGATGTCTTTTTTCTTGGGAAACAGGACAACGTTCAGGAGAAACTGGGCTTGGCCGATCTATTTCTATTACCGAGCGACGAAGAATCGTTCGGCCTGGCAGCGCTGGAAGCGATGGCGTGCGAGGTGCCGGTAGTTGCGACGGATGTAGGCGGGCTTCCGGAAGTCGTGACACACGGAGTGGATGGTTACCTGGTTCCACCTCGCGATGTGAAAGCCGGTGCCAGGTACGCTCTTGAAATTCTGACGCGCCCGGATCGCGGTCGCTCGATGGGCCAGCAAGCGCGCGTCAATGCGCGCAGTAAATATTGCTCGAACGATGTGATCCCGCAATATGAAGCGTATTACACGAAAGTGCTCGGGGCGGCGCGGTCGGCGATCGGTGCCGTCTGACATCCCGACTGACGAAAAATCTTCATTAGGTCCGCAAATAGTCCACAACGCTGATAGCGTTCCTTTTCTCTAAGCTGCCTCATCACAATTACTTAAATATCTGGCAATGCCATTGCACGGCCATATGGGGCCCGGTCCTTCCGTCTCGATGGAGGCAACAATGAATAGTGTATTTTTGGCAGTGAGTATCTGTATGGGGTTATGGGCCGCTCAGGGTTTACCGGCGAGGCCGCAGCCCCCGTTACTGACAACAGCAACGATCGCCATCCATCCAATCTCCGTCGAAGAAGATCAGCCGCAGCAATTCCACGGAGTGATCGTCTCGAAGAACGGTGAAATCCTGGTCTTGAGAGACGATGTGAATGATACGTGGTACCACTTGGACGATCAGGAAGCGGCCGCCAAGCATCTCGGAAAGAAGGTATTGGTGACTGGCAATTTGGATACTCGCACGGATGTGATCCGGGTTCAAAGCATAGCTGAAACGACGTAACTAGCGATCGATGATGGGTACAGGCTGGAGTGAACGGAGAGCCATTTTTATATCTCCCTGAGTGATTTTGGCGCCGGAACCGTATGCCACGGTGAAAATGAAGCGGAATTGACGGTTGCTGTCGTCGAATACCCGAAGCGCGACCGGTTGGCCTTTTGCCGGATCACCAAACTGGAACCCTCGCATTTTTCCCAACTCGAACGAATAAAAGGCCGGAGCTGTGTCGGACTGCAGGTCAGGTCCAAAAGACAGTTTCCAGAGCAATAGGACGTTGTCGCGCCGGGCATCCTCCACTTTCATGATGGGCGAAAGTTGCGCGGGAGACACTTCGTATACCCCTTTGTACAGGGCATAATTCGAATCAATCGGCTGACTGGCGAAAACATTGGCGAACTTCTGGTATTCAGTCGGGTTCGAAGATTTGAGCGAGTGAATCACATCTAATTGAGAATCGGGATCGAAAAACACCACCACTTGGCCCGAATCATACTTAAATTGAACGTTCGTGAGTGACTCGGCGCTTTTGGGGGATTTCCATGGGAGGTTGAATTCGTAATTGAAGGCCCTCACCTGTGCGCCGGTTGAAGCATCATCGGCTGCCGGAGGTAGAGCCTGGGGAACGTCCGAGAGCCAAGGTGTCGCGGTACCCCATCGCTTGGCTTCAAACCAAGTCAGCGTCTGAACTCCGAACTCTACACAAAGGACGCCGACGAGAATCAAAAGAATCGCCAAAATAATAGCGGGGCGAGCGCTACTCTTGTCGTCTTCTTCGTTCATCCGGGCTAGTTCGTCCATAGCGTCGAGGGGCCATTCTACGCCATCCCAGCTCGGGTTGTCGCAGGATTCGCTGAAGTCATTTTTCATCGCGAGAACGGTCGTCGAGTCATTAAGGGTTACTCTGCGCGTAGAGCGTCGACGGGGTCGACGGTGGCGGCTCGTCGCGAAGGCAGATAGCAGGCCAGGTAGGCGGTGACGATGACGCCGGCGGTTACCGCGGCGTAGGTAACCGGATCCAGCGGGCTCACGTTGAACAAGAGTGACGACATCAGGCGCATCACGGCGAAAGCGCCGACCAATCCGCAGGCGATGCCGATGCCTGTGAGCCATAGGCCGTGGCGAACGAACATCCCGATGAGCGTTTGCCGTTGCGCACCAAGCGCCATGCGAATGCCAATCTCGCGAGTGCGCTGCGAGACGGTATAGGCGATCACGCCGTAAATCCCCACGATTCCGAGCAACAGCGCCATGCCGCCGGCGACGGCAAGCATCACTAAAGTGAACGAAGTGCGTGCCATGGATTCGGTGTAAAAGTAGCCGAGCGTGTGAACTTCCGAAAGCGGTATGTTCGCATCGACTGACCAGACCGTTTGGCGGGCCTCTTTTAAGAAAGATTCCGAGCCAGCGCGAGGACTACGCACGGCGAACGCGATTCCGCGGCTTAGCGATTCCTTTTGACCCTCGAAACGATCCATCATCACCGGGAAATATACGGAGCTGGGAGTGTCCTTGCTGACACCGTCGTCGTGTATATCGGCGACGACGCCGATGATTTCACGCCAGTCGTCTGTGCTAGCCGGACGGATTCGCTTGCCGAGGGCGTTATTCGCGTCATGCCAGTACTCGCGCGCAAAATTCTCAGAGATGATCGCGACGGGGACTTTTTGATAGGTGTCGGACCAAGTGATATCGCGGCCGGCTACGAGGGGAGCGCCGAGCGTTGCGAAAAATCCGGGGGATACGAACTTGAAACGCCGTACCGGTGGAAGGTCGCCGTCCGCATATGCACGATCCTGCGTGAATATCGGATCCATCGAGGTATTCCCATCCATGGGGATGGCGGTCGAGAAGCTTGCGGAAGACACGCCGGGAATCGCGCGAAGCTTGTTGAGAATTTCTTCGTCCATACGGACCACGCGTTCACGCTGCGTATCCGGTATCTCAGTATCAGGCACATAGAAACGGAAGGTTTGAACCGCATCCGGCGCCACGAATCCAGGAGGCACGTGCATCAGAGCGCGAAATGTGCGAATCATCAGACCAGAGGAGATCAGAAGAACGAGAGCCAGCGCCACCTGAACGACTACAAGGACGTTGCGCGCGCGGTGCTGCTCGCGGCTCGCGCTCAGCGCGCGTCCACCTTCGCGGAGGCCGGTGTTCAAACGCGACCCCGCGTATTTAAAGATCGGAATCGAAGCAAAGAGCAGGCTGGAAAATAGAGCGATGGCGAGAGTGAACAATAACACCGGAACATCGATGCCGATTTCGTAGATGCGCGGGATGCCGGTTGGGGCCATTGCAACAAGAACGCGCAACGCGGCGTAGGCGAGCGCCAATCCAAGCAAACTTCCCATCACGCCGAGGACAACGCTCTCGAAGAACAAGTCCCCAGCGATTCGCCGCCAACCCGCGCCTAGAGCGGCGCGAATGGAGAGTTCCTGGCGGCGTCCTTCGACGCGCACCAGCAGCAGATTCGCGACGTTGGCGCAAGCGATCAGTAAAACGCCCGCGATGGAGCCCATCAAAACCCACAGAACGTTGCCTACATCACCCACAACGTCCTGCTTCAAGGGGCGAAGGTTAGGCGCAATCTTCGCTTGTTCGAATAGCTTGGCACTAAAGCCTTCGGGCGCGGGGAAACTTCGATTGGCGATGGGAAGCAGGCGCGCGACGTCGGCACTGGCTTGCGCCATGGTGACGCCGGGCTTGAGCCTAGCCAGGGCGCGATAACTGAAATTGCCGAGCTTTACTTTGTTGCGATCCCATTTGAGCGGAGCAATGAGCTCCGGATCTTCCGCGTCGATAAAGTGAAATCCCTGGGGCAGTACGCCGATGATTTCGCGCGGCTTTCCATCAAGGGTGATCGAACGCCCAATCACAGAATCAGCGCCGCCGAACTTTTGGCGCCAGTAGCCGTAGGAGATCAGCACGGTTTCCGGCGTCCCAGGCGAATCGTCCTGGCGGGTGAACAAGCGGCCCCGGGCCGGAACCACACCCAACAGCGGCAGCGTGCCGTCGGTGACGTCGAGGCCGCGCACCTGCTCGGGCTCTCCTGCACCGGTTACGCTGAACGAATCGCCGGTGAAGGCACCTATATCCTGGAAGGTAGTGCTCTGCTCGCGGTCGATGAAATAAATCGACGGCGCCATGTTCAAGTCTTTGATGTTGACGCCAGGGGCGGTGTGCCATACGCCAATCAAGCGGTCCGGCTCGGGATACGGCAAGGGCTTCAGCAGGACGCCTTCGAGGACGCTGAAGATCACGGTGTTCGCGCCAATCCCGGCTGCGAGGGTAATCACGGTGATGATGGTGAACATCGGCGCGCGGCCGAGCCTTCGCAGAACCTGCCTGAGTTGATCGGTGAATGTTCCCATGGGCTAAAGCCTCCCCGCCAGGAATTGCATTCGCGCCTGGTCAGCAACGGGGCTGACGCGCGCGATGCTTTCCTGCAAGCTGATACGTCGGTGGGCGGGGAAATGTTCAGTCGAAAAAGCCCCAGAAAAACGCTGCGGAAATACGGAACGCTTAATGTGTGTTCTGGCCCCGGTTAGAATTTTTTTCAGCGTTTGTTTTGAGTAAGTTACATCGAATTCTGTTTGTGGGGCAGAACCGGTTAGAAATGGGCGAAAACCGGGGCTAATGTTTAACGACTGGTAGCGAAAACCGCCCACCGAAAGTGAAGGAGTCAGGAGGGAAAGGACGCCTTGCCAGGCCGGAGCTCGGGCGCCGGTTATACGCCGCCCAACCCCATCGCCGCGTAGCATGTCGCTTCCTCTCCGGGCCGAAATATATGCCCTGACGTATGTTATCATAGTAGTAAACATAAGTCAAGAGAAAAGCCGTGGCCTTATTCACAACGCAGGGTTACTTGTTCCAATTTGGGAATGCGATGGGGCAACGGCCTGAGGCGGAAGATTCGAGAGCCCAAGTCAAAACCCGCACCCGTCCAAGAACCGAAAGCAAGCTAATCAGGCGCTTGACATAAAATCAGAATACATTGGATATTCCCTTGACCCTGGAATCGTTCCAACCCTGAAGCTGCTCAGGTGAAAGCAAACCCTCGAACTCATCGGCCATTACGTTCTGGCGAATTGGCACGACTGGCGGGCGTTAGTACAGACACGTTGCGCTACTACGAGCGTCGCCATCTTCTACCCTTGGTGCCTCGTTCGGCGGCAGGTTACCGGTTGTTCCCCAGTGAAACGCTCATTCGCGTACAGATCATTCGCGGTGCGCTATCCATCGGATTTTCGGTGAATGAGCTAGCCGAGATCTTTCGCGAACGCAATAGCGGAGCCGCGCCCTGCCATCGAGTCCGCAAGCTCGCGGCCGACAAGCTGGTAGCCCTCGAAGTCCGCCTTCGCGAGCTGCAGTCCTGCCGGCGCGACTTGCGCGAAACCCTTGGCGAATGGGATCGTCTGCTCGCCAAGACTCCCCACGGCAAAAAGGCGCGATTGTTGGAGACGTTTGCTGCAACTCACCCGAAGAGTCTCACTCGGAGATCTCCTCTTGGAGTGCTGACTCGCGGCAAACAAAAACAGGAGAAGCGAAAATGAAAACGATCCTCGGGGTTGTAGTTTGCTTGGCCGTAAGCGTCACCAACACAGCCGCGCAAAAGACATCCAATGGACAGCAACAAGGGGCGCAAGCCTCGCCAGCTACGTGTCCGACGCACGATGCGCATTCGCAGATGAATGAGCGCGGCGAAAAGGGCATGGGCTTTTCTCAGTCGGCGACGACACACCACTTTTTCTTGAAAGCTGACGGTGGCGTCATTCAGGTAGAAGCAAAGGACTCCGCGGACGATGCAAGTCGGGACGAAAGCAGGATGCACCTCAGACACATCGCGCGAGCATTTCAGAACGGAGACTTCGACATTCCCATGTTTGTCCATGAGACGGTGCCGCCGGGTGTGACGGAAATGAAACAACTCCAGAAAGAGATTAAGTACACGTTTGACGAGAGTGCAAACGGGGGACGCGTGGTCATCTCAAGCGCCAACCGGGATGCGATCGCAGCAATACAAAACTTTCTGCGCTTCCAGGTCGAAGAGCACAAAACCGGCGACACAACGGAAGTTCGTTAAGGCGTCGAAATTCACCCGCCCGCGATGGCGCCGACGATGAGGAGTGGTTCCGTTCCCGATACGACCGCGTCGGGTAGTGGGGCATCGGGCTGCTCATGAGAAAGGTCCTCGCCGCAGGCAAAGAAACGCAGGAACGGCCGACGCGTTTGGGTGACGTGGTCGCGGATCGTACCGCACAGCACCGGGTACCGGCTTTCGAGCGCGTCGACGACGGAGCGCTGTGTGACGGGCGCTTGAAGGTCGAGTTCCACTTCGCCGCTGATGCGCGCGAGACCGCGGAGGTGGGGCGGGAGAACAACGCGAATCATGGCAGCGTCTGGACCTCAACCGAAAGCACGGTTGGAAGATCGCGCACAATGGGCGACCACGTGTCTCCGGCATCGGCGGATGCGTAAACTTGCCCACCGGTGGTCCCGAAATAGACGCCACACTTATCGAGTGAGTCCACGGCCATAGCATCGCGGAGCACGTTGACGTAGCAGTTGGCTTGCGGCAGACCTTTGGTGAGCGCCTCCCACTCATTTCCGCCATTGCGACTGCGGTAGACGCGCAGCTTGCCATCCGGCACGAAGTGTTCTCCGTCGCTCTTGATGGGCACGACGTAAATCGTTTCCGGCTCGTGCGCGTGAATATCAATTACGAAGCCGAAATCGCTGGGAAGATTTCCGCTGACTTCCTGCCAGGAATCCCCGGCGTTGTCGCTTCGCATGACGTCCCAATGTTTCTGCATGAACAAGACTCCTGGACGATCGGGGTGCATGGCGATATGGTGAACGCAGTGGCCGATCTCGGCATTGGGGTCGGGAATGTATGGGGAACGCAGGCCACGGTTAATCGGCCGCCACGTTATTCCGCCATCGTCCGTACGGAACGCCCCCGCCGCCGAGATGGCGATGAACATCCGCTTCGGGTCCTTGGGATCCAGAATAATCGTATGCAAACACAAGCCGCCGGCACCGGGTTGCCACATAGGCCCGGTGCCGTGGCCGCGGAGCCCTGCGACTTCGTGCCAGGTATGAGCGCCATCTGTGGTGCGAAACAATGCGGCGTCTTCTACTCCGGCATAGACCTCGTCCGGATCAGTGAGCGACGGTTCGAGGTGCCAGACGCGTTTGAACTCCCAGGGATGCTGGGTGCCGTCGTACCACTGGTGGGTGGTCAGTGGCTTGCCAGCGGGGGAAGAAGTGTCATACACGAATTTGTTGCTCTGCCCTGCAGGCGGGGCACCCGGATTCGGTATCTGCTCCCCGCCGGGAGTTTCCCAAGTCTTGCCGCCATCGCTTGAGCGCTGGATCACTTGTCCAAACCAGCCGCTCGACTGCGACGCGTACAGGCGATTTGGATCAACAGGCGAGCCCTTGAGGTGATAAATCTCCCAGCCGGAAAAATGTGGACCGCTGACTTCCCAGTGTTCGCGCTTGCCGTCCGACGCTAAGATGAACGCACCTTTCCGCGTGCCCACTAGAACCCTGACCTTGCTCATCTCTCCCTCCGACTTGATGTTTCAGGAGATGCTTCCATCGACCATCGAGTTGCAGCGGTGGTATTTTCGCACATTCACCGTGGGCAGCGGAGTCGTCAACATGGAAGGCCGGCCATCCGCTGGTCTCTTTGGTACGTGGGCGGATAGCTTTTTCTGCATCCTCCCCCCTATGATAACAATCGTATGTAGCATGGGGCGCTGACATGTTTGATTGCACTCGCTTGCGGCAGGAGATCCGCGATCTTACTCACGACGCGAGGCATGGAGTAAACGGATGATCGTTGAACTGGTTCCGCCGGACGCTGAGGCAAAGCCGCGTTATTGGGTACGGCACGATCAGGCTTTTGCAATGATGTTGCGGCCGGGCTCAATTGAATGGGGGGAGAAGCGTTCCGCGTTGAAAAAGTTCAACTACGCGGCGGGCGACTTAGCACTGTGCAATCGTCATGAGGGAGAGTGGGTGGGACTCATGAACGTACAGCATCTGCAGCTCGGTATTTCCGATGCGGCACTGATGGCCAGCTCTGACGGAGCTTACGGCGAGGTAGAACTGCGCTATTCACGCAAGTTCGCGGACCCCCGCCTGAGTGCGATGGTTGCGGCCGCTCATGCGGAGATGGCTGCCGGCTTTCCAAGCGGGCGACTGTTTCTGGATTCTGTCGAACAGGCCATGGCTGTAGCCTTGGTGAATGGTCATGCGGTGAGGCACCGTCCTGTGCAGCTATACCGAGGCGGACTAGGTTCGGCGCGTTTGCGAAGGGTTAAAGAGCTGGTTCACGCGAAGATGGAAGACGACTTGAGTCTCGACGAGATGGCGGAAGCGGTCGGATTGAGCACGGCTCATTTCGCACGGATGTTCCGCAAGTCAACGGGACAGACTCCGCATCAATTTGTTCTGCGCCAAAGGCTCGAGCGCGCCAAGCTGATGTTGCGTGCTCCCGATGCGCGAGTATTGGACGTGGCGGTTGCTTGTGGCTTCAAGACGCAGCAGCACTTTGCGCAGGTCTTTCGTGACGTGTGTGGACTTACCCCGACAGAATATCGCCAGAATCTTGTCGGCTCGCGGCTAGAGGTTGAGTCGCACGATTTGCCGCTTGTTTCCTCGATATAGCTCGTTCGAACTCTCGTCCGCATTTCATCAAGGCAAATCGCAGACTCCGTGTAAGTCATTGAGTTTCTCGGGTAGCACGAATTTAGCAAGATTCCGACCATCCCAGCAGTAATCCGCACAAGCCCGCACGCGATCTTCGGTTTACTTACAGTTGTGAGCAGAGCTCACAGCGTCGACAGACCGACAGCAGATCAACTAATTATTGGTTGCCGGCCGGAACTAATTCAACACAGGAGGAACATAAATGGAAACGATTGGATTGTTAGTCACGCTCGAAGCGCGCCCAGGCAAAGAGGCGGATGCTGAGGCATTTCTAAAGTCAGCTCAGCCACTCGCGCTGAATGAAAAAGGGACTTTGAAATGGTACGCGATCAGGCTCGGGCCGAAGAGGTTCGGCATCTTCGATACGTTTGCGAATGAAGCGGGCCGCAATGCGCACTTGAATGGCGAAATAGCGAAGGCATTGGGGGCGCGGGCCAGCGAGTTATTTGCGTTACCTCCACAGGTGGAGAAAGTGGAGGTCCTTGCGAACACACCGTTAAAAGGCTGAGTGCGAGGTTCCATGCACTCCCCATGAGCCGTATAGGCTCGCGAAACCAAATCTCGATTTAAAAGGAGAGTCACATGAGTCAAGCAGCCAGCAGCTCTAAGCAACAGAAGTCAGACGCCGGTCTTGCGAGAGTCGACATGAAGTTCGAGGTCTCAATCGTTCCCGTCTCGGACGTCGACCGTGCGAAGGAGTTCTACACAAACCTCGGGTGGCGGCTCGATGACGACATCGTTAACGGAAAGGATTTTCGCGTGGTTCAGCTCACGCCGCCGGGTTCAGGGAGTTCGATCTCGTTCGGCAAGGGAGTCACGGATGCGGCACCTGGCTCGTTCCGCGGCGGGCTGATCGTCTCTGACATTGAAGCCGCCCACAAGGTGTTCGTGGCTAGGGGAATTAAGGCGAGTGAAGTGTTCCACGGCTCGCCGTTCTCTCCGGCAGGACGCATCAGCGGACCGGACCCCGAGCGCAAGAGCTACAGCTCGTTCGTCGCGTTCGAAGATCCCGACGGCAACGCGTGGATCGTCCAGGAGGTCACACATCGGGCGGCCGGCCGCATCGATCCCGCGAAGACGACATTTGCGTCCGCAAGCGATCTGGCGAGCGCGATGCGTCGCGCGGAAGCCGCTTTCGGCGAGCACGAGAAGAGCAACGGACAATCCAACGGACAGCCCAACGCGAAATGGCCGGAGTGGTACGCAACGTACATGGCGGCAGAGCAGGCAGGGACCGAGCTGCCGAAGTAGATCGCGAAGTGAGCGAGTGTCTACTCGCAGCAAATGACGAGGCTCACGCCGGGGAATCAAACCGGCGTGGGTGCAGTTCGCAGGCGCCAACCTGCACCTTATACGACGGCCAAGGAGGCTGATGTGGCAAGCAAACAGAAAACGGTGATTGTAACGGGGGCTTCGCAAGGTATTGGAGCCGGCGTAGCCCAAGCGTTCCTCGGTCGCGCGTGCAATGTTGTCGCAAACTCGCGCAACATCAGGAAGTCGGGTCCTTTCATGGAAACTGAGAATTTGGCTCTGGTGGACGGCGACATTGGCGAAAGTGATGTCGCCTCGAAGATCGTCGAAACAGCCATCCGGAAGTTTGGATCCATCGATGTGCTGATCAACAACGCGGGCGTTTTTATTCCGAAGCCGTTCACTGAATACACGACCGAAGAATTCAACACTTTGGTCTCCACTACGCTTGGAGGCTTTCTCTACGTCTCGCAGCTCGCCGTAAGGCAAATGTTGAGGCAGAAATCGGGCAGCATCGTCAATGTGTCGACTACCCTGGTTGACCAGCCGATCGCAGGTGTAGGGGCGGCCGTTCAAATCATGGTTAAGGGCGCCTTGCACGCAGTGACACGCGCGCTCGCCATTGAATATGCGAAGGAAGGCATTCGTGTAAACACGGTAGCGCTGGGAGTGATCAATACTCCTATGCATAAACCGGAAACTCATGAGTTTCTCAAAGGCCTGCACCCGGTCGGCAGAATCGGTGAAATCAAAGAAGTGGTGGACGCAATTTTGTTTCTGACCGACGCCACATTCACTACAGGTGAAATATTGCACGTGGATGGCGGGGCACACGCGGGCAAATGGTGACCGGAACGTTTCGTTGCCGCCTCGCAAGCGGCTCCACGTGACTCGGGGCGCTCTGGCTCGCCAATTGTTTAACGTATGAAGCTTTCGTTCGCTACACGTTGCCGGTTTTGACCGGCGCACGGAGAAAAACAAAGATGACCACTTATCAAGAGACAAATGCAGTGGCTGGGTCGACTCAGGAAGTTACGAAGGTGCGGTACACGGCCAAGACCCATACTTCGGGGGGCCGGCGTGGCGGCGTCTCTCGCAGTGATGATGGGCGCTTAGACGTTACGTTCTCGGCTCCCGGAATCCCGGGAACTGGTACGAATCCGGAGCAGTTGTTCGCCGCTGGTTGGTCCGCCTGTTTCATTAGTGCGATGGGGCATGTGGCAAGCAGGATGAACGTCAAACTTCCGGCTGACACGGCCGTCGATGCCGAAATAGACCTGTGCAATTCAGGCAATGTTTACTTCCTCCGAGCACGGCTTAACGTCAGCCTGCCAGGCTTGGAGCGCGAAGTGGCGCAGGCAATTGTGGACGCCACGCATAGCGAGACATGCGCATACTCCAACGCTACACGGGGCAACGTCGACGTAACTGTTGACGTGGTGTAAAGGCGGGCCTGAAGCTCACTGACCGACGGTAAGTAGAATTGAACACGGTGCGCATTCATCGAAAAGCTGCCGCGCTAAAGGCCGCGGCGGTACATTTAAATCTAAGCGGTGCTCTTAGCTGGGGCAAATAGGTACTGAACATCGATCAAGCAGAAGCCGGTGAGGAGGCACGACGTTTTATGGGCAAAAGACTCGCACTACTGGTAATTCGCCTGTTGGTATCCGTGAACCTTCTGTACGCCGCCATCTTTCTAAAGTTTGCGGGAGTGCCGGCGTCGGTGGCCCTGTTCACGCAGATGTCGCAAGCGGTCCACGGCTTAATACCTCAGCCGGTATTCCGGCTGGGGTCAGGGGCTTTCGAGACGGTGGTGGCGGTTCTGCTCCTGATTCAGAAGACAGCCAGATTGGGAGCGGGGTTGGCCGTGATGTGGATGACTGCCGTAATTCTCAGTCACATTTTCGTGCTGGGATATAGCAGGTTCTTTGTCGATGCTCTCGTCGTGATGGTGCTGGCTCTCATTTATCTTTTGGCTAGTAGTCAGCCACGATTGCAAGCATCAAGGCGTCAGTCCTGATGGGTCGCGCCCAGCTCGGTGGACACCCCGCTGCACAAGGACAACTCGAAAGATTTCCTGAAGACGCTTTCGCCGATGGGTACAATCTTTGACGTGAAGGAGGTCATCGTGGAAGTCGCGGTTTATCTCACAGAGGCTCGTCAGGTGACGGAGGAGGTGTTGCACGTGGACGGTGGTGCACACTCAAAAAAATGGTAAGCGGCAAGGGCTCGCAGCCGGCCAACGCGGAGCGCCGACTGAAGGAACTCGGCATCGAACTCACACCTCCGCCCACTCCGTTCGGCGCTTATGTCGAGGCAGTACAGACCGGCAATCTGCTTTTCCTCAGCGGTATGCTTCCTGCAATCGGACACGAGCCGAAGTTCGTCGGACGCCTGGGGAAAGAGCTCGATGCGAACGCGGGTAGAGCAGCGGTTCGTATTGCAGCTTTGAATGTTTTGTCAGCGGCGAGGCAGAAGATGGGGTCGCTCGATAAAGTAACCCACGTTGTTCGACTATGCGTCTATCTCGCAACGGCTGGAGACTTCTTCGATCAACCAACAGTCGCCGACGCGGCGTCCGAACTATTCCGCGATGTTTTTGGAGAAGACAAAACCTCAGTACGTATGGTGCTAGGCGTGGTAAGCCTTCCTCTGGGCATGCCCGTGGCGGTTGAAGTCACCCTCGAAGTCGAGGCATGAGAGGGCGGGGAGATCCGCCTCTGCGTTGGGGTGTTAATCCGAGCGGACGGCGTTCCATGCGGCGTGCCGGCCGCGGATGCCATAGAGGCCTGACATCGTGTCTCCCTGAATTTGGCCTCGGAAGGTCAGCACGTCGTGAGTCTTGGTGCTGAATTCGATGTGATGGATATTTACAAAGCCCTCGATTCCACCAGACTGGTGCGGGCCCTTGAAATGACCGCTAAGCTGCGTGCCATATTGCTTGATTTGAACGTATTTTGTCGAACCGCCGGGCTGGTCGATGTTTTGCGCGTAGATCGTCCAGCTTCCTGAGGCATTGTCCGGCCCTTGTTCTACCGGCGGCTGCGGTGCTCCAGCGTCGGCAAAATCCGCCGCCAGGCGAAGCTCCGCGTTTGCCTGGGTCAAAAACTCCTTGGCCCTCTGAGCGTGACCACCCAGCTGACCATCGTTAGCGTGCTGGGCCATTTCGATTCTCTGATATGCATCGACTATCTCGCCTTGCGCGGAAGCAAGATTGCCATGCCGGTTCGGATCGATATTCACCACCGGCGCTTGTGCATCCTGCGCGCCCAACATTCGGGCGCAGATAGCAACGCTAAGGATCAGCCCACCGATCATCGTTTTCTTAGTGTTCATTTTGGCGTGCCTCTTTTTAACTCTCCAGCCGATTGGAAGACGGACGCTGTCTGTGTCGGTCGGCCGCGAGGATAGTACCGCGCCACTAGTTCACTACTTAGTTCCCTAGCCCAGTGTGTGGAGGCGATGGCTTCGGAGTCGGAAGGGTTCGATGCTCGTTACATTTTAAGATTGCTTCAACAGCCCTGGACGACCTTGAAATGGCACACGCCGGGCAAATGGATTCCACATGTCTGGCAATCCGACCTGCCAGCAGCTACTTTGGTTTCTTGGCCGGTTGAGAATCACCAGGTCCGATAAAATTGAGCACGAACGGCGCGATTCCGTGTACCTGTAAAATCGTGTCGCCCTTGCATTGGGCGAAGTGTTTCATATGTGGCGCAGCCCAGAAAAATCCGCCGGTCGACACGTCTTTCAGCGCTGCGTCATCCCATTTCGAACCCATTCCAACCGCGGCTGTGCCCTTGATCACCGTGACGTTCTCTGTCGTCGGATGCCAGTGCGGTGCGATCTTGGTTCCGTCGGTACACGAAAGGCGCAGAGTATATGCGTGGCCGGCCGTCATCGGATCGCCCTGCAGAACAGCCACGCGCACTGTGCCGCCCATCTCAACGGACGGTGTGCCCACCATGGCGGCCGCCGGAACGTCGCCCCACTTTTCCGAGCCCGGCTCTACAATCATCGAACTGCTTGAAGCCGTCGCAGGAGCCTTTTTTGCAGACTCCTTTGTTTGCGCGCTCGTAACCGCAGGAAGCAACACGAAGATGATGATCAACAGACCTGCTCGCAGCATGGACATGCTTTCTCCTCATTGAATTGATTTGAGCCGGATATCCGGCTTGGACTTCTGTTGTGCGCATCGTACCGTTCTACCGACATCGGCACAACGAGTTTGCTTCTGGAGCGGGCCATCCTTGCCAGCGTGGTTGCAACCGCCGGGTCGAGGCTTTTGGTTTCGATATTTTCCCGGTTGACACGGCGACCGGCCGGGAGTACCTGAAATGGCGAAGTGAGGCGTGAGGGAACGTCATGTCGAAGAATGGCGGCATTATCGGGGTATCAGATCATGGCGGCTGGGCGGTGCTGGTGACGGTGGCGCGTGATGGGACGCCTCTCGATCGCCGGCGGGTGGAACTGGTGGGCAAGGGCCTGCCGAAGATTCCGCACCATAGCGAAGGGCAGCGGCTCCCGCTCGACAAGGCCGTGGAGTTGGTAGAGCGCGTGCGCGTGTCGGCGGAGAAGCACGCGGGGCTTGCCTTGGACGCTGTCTCGACGGCGGTGCCGCGCATCCTCGGAGTCGCGCTTCGCAAGTGCCCGCAGCTTCCACCCACGATTGCTGAGCGAATTAAGGACTACCGCGCACAGAACGTTGCCGACTGGGTGATGTACCGCGAGGCGCTGGCGTCGGCGGCAGAGGCACGCTCGTGGCCGGTCCACTGGTACGACTCGAAGAGCGTGTCGATTGTGGCGAGCAAGGCGTTGCGCGTCGAGAACTTCGACGACCACTTCCTCCAAATGCGGAAGGCCGTTGGGCCGCCATGGAACAACGATCACAAGCTCGCAATGGCGGCGGCAATAGTCGCCGCGACTGTGGCTGTGAAGTAAGCCTCGGTGACATTGGAACTGTGAGATTATTGGTTTCGGCGAGCAAAATTTCGAGATGCACGGAGGAATCATGTCAATTATTCGGATGTCGCAGTGCGGGGCGGCAGCCGGAATCTTTGCGATGTTTGTGGGAATGATGGTGTCGAGCGGGTCGGCACAAACACCGGCGCCCAGCGACAAGGACCTCGACCCGAAGGTGCTGGCTTACAAACTACCGGATCAGATTCCGTGGAAGGACGATCCGCTGGGGGCGAAGATGGCGGTCATGGCGGGCGATCCTTCTAAGCCGGGTCTGTATGTAGTGCTGATGAAATGGACTCCGAATCACATGAGCCGTCCGCACTGGCATCCGAACGACCGGTTCATCACGGTGATCTCGGGAACGTGGTGGGTGGGGACCGGACCAAAATTTGATCCGGACAAGACGGTTCCGATGCCGGCTGGAAGCTTCGTCACGCATTTTGGGAAACAGATTCATTACGATGGCGCGAAGGATTCGGAAGCGGTGCTGGAGATTGTTGGGGAAGGCCCGGCTACGGCTACGCCGGCGGAAATAAAGTAAGCGGCGACCACCTTGGAACGGTACGTCTCGAGCGAAGCATGCGCAACGGCGTGGCTAGATTCGCTCGACGCACGGCCCTGGCGGATCCGATGATTATTGCCAAATAGTTGTGCCGGGCACAGCATGCTGTTCCCCTACGGATTCGAGTTGCGATTGCGATGATTTAGAAGCCATATTGACAAAGCTGCACAGGTCAGCGACGCAAGTCAAACCGATGTCTAGGCTGGTCCCCGTTCTTCGTATGAAATTGCGCGGTGCACGTAAGTGCGGCGGCGAATCCCACAAACGCGCATGCTGGAGGCGGACGACCCGATGGAACTTCAACGCACGGGACTTCGTTACTATGGCTTAGGGCGAATCAAACAGGGCAACCCCCGGTATTTGAATTGCGACAGTTGCGAGGTGGTGGGCGCTAAGGTGAGGGTTTGCGCGTCTAACCGGGGCAGTGGAGGGGTGTGATGGACAATTTCTGGATGGACTTGCGGCACGCAGTGCGAATGCTGCGGAAGAACCCGAGCTTCACGATTGCGGCGGTGCTTTGCCTTGCGCTCGGCATTGGCGCGACGACTGGCATTTTCAGCGTGATTAACGCGGTGCTGCTGCGGCCGTTGGCCTACAAACAGCCGGACCGGCTGGTGCGAGTCTATACGGAGTTCCCTACTTTTCCGAACGGAGGGCTGCGCAAATTCTGGACTTCCCCGCCGGAATTTTTTGACCTCAAGAGGGATACGAAATCTTGGGAAACGCTTGACGCATGGGTGAATAGCGGCACCAACGTGGCTGGACTGACGCAACCGGTACGCGTGACGGCTTCCAACGTGAGTGGAGGACTGCTGAACGCGCTGGGGGTGTCGCCCGCGATGGGACGGTTAATCTCGCCAGCAGATGACGATCCAGCGGCGCCCGCCACCGCAGACATCTCCTACGGGCTGTGGAAGAGCACGTTTGGCGGAGACCCTAACGTGGTGGGAAGAACGACAACGGTTGACGGACAGACATACACGATCATCGGAGTGATGCCCCGCGGCTTCGAGTTTCCTCCCGGCGAAGTGGACAAATCGGAAATATGGGTACCTCTGCAGCTAGATCCAATCAAGCCAGGAAATCGCGGTTCACATTATCTGTATCTTCTAGGGCGGTTGAAGCCGGGTGTGACTCCGCAACAAGCGCAGGCGGAATTCGAAGGGTATGAAAGAGCTACGGGGGAAAAGGCTGCGCCGAAAACTCATGCATTCAATCCAAAGAATCACACGCTCGTCAGTTATCCACTGCAGGCAGAGGTGGTGGGCAATGTACGCCCGGCGCTGATCATGCTGCTTGCGGCGGTGGGATTCGTTCTGCTGATCGCTTGCGTAAACGTGGCGAACCTCTTGTTGGCGCGGGCGGAAGCACGGAGACGCGAAATCGCGATTCGCAGCGCGTTGGGCGCTGATTTGTGGCGGCTGGCGCGGCAATTTATTACCGAAGGCGTCTTGCTGTCGGCGTGCGGCGCTCTGCTCGGCCTGATTCTCGCTTACGGCGGCTTGCGCCTGATCAAGCTAACGAATGCCGGAAGCCTGCCGCGCGCGGCGGAAATTGGAATCGACATGCGCGTATTACTGTTTACGATTGCGGCGACGGTGCTGACTGGCGTGCTCTTTGGGCTGGCTCCGATTCTGACCGTTGCAATCCAGAATTTGCACGATTCGCTGAAGGATACGGTTGGAGCTTCGACAGCTTCAGCGAGCGCGCAGAATTTCCGCAGAATTCTGGTGTCGGGCGAACTAGCTATGGCGCTGGTGCTCTTGATCGGCTGCGGACTAATGATTCGCGGCTTTTGGAAGCTGCAACAAGTACATACGGGGATGAATGCGCCAAACGTGGTCACCATGAAGGTGGCTCTTTCGAGTGGGAGCTATGCGAAGAAGGAAGACATGGACCAATTCTGGCGGCGGCTGGAGGAGAAAATAACGCATCTGCCGGGAGTCCAATCGGGTGCAATCGGAAGCGGATTGCCGCCTATGCGCCCCCCGAACATGAATGACACGTTGATAGAGGGGTTCGTGCAGAAAAAAGACGGGCCGATTCAGAACGTGGATTATTACAACGTGGTGAGCAGAGACTTCTTCAAAACCATGGGTGTACGCCTGATGGACGGGCGGCTGTTTGACGAAAGAGACGTGCAAGGTTCACCGGATGTGGTGATTGTAAACCAAACGATGGCGCGCACGTTCTGGGGCAACGAGAGCCCGTTGGGACGACGCATTCAGCCGGGCCAGAACGGTCTTAAGCCGGGAGAGAACCCGCCGTGGTGCACAATTATCGGCGTGGTGGAAGACGTGAAGAATGCGGGCATCGACAGGCCGACCGGCACGGAGATCTTTCTGCCTTATACCCAAGCGGACGGGTCGGGGATGTCGTCTGCATCGGTATTCCTGCGCGCGCAGGGCGATCCGCGGCAGCTTGCGAATGCGGTACGCAGCGAAGTGCGTTCAATCGATCCGGCGATTCCGGTAGCGGATGTGCAGACTATGGATGAAGTATTGGCAGCGGCGCAATTGCGGCCGAAATTTCTGACGCTGCTTCTGATGTTATTTTCAGGCGTGGCGTTGATTATCGCGACGGTCGGTATTTACGGGGTCGTTTCTTACTCCGTTGCGCGGCGATCGAAAGAATTTGGGTTGCGTATGGCACTGGGAGCGCAGCGGAGTGACGTCCTAGGTCTGGTGATGAAACAAGGAGCCGCGCTGACGGCAATTGGAGTTGTGGTCGGCGTCGGCGCAGCGCTCGGATTGACGCGGCTGATGGCAAGTTTGCTTTTCGGCGTGCAGCCGACTGACGCGTTGACGTATCTTTGCGTGCCGGCGTTGCTCGCGGTTGTGGCGTTGCTCGCGAGTTACATACCCGCGCGTCGAGCGACGCAGGTGGATCCGATGAAGGCGCTGCGATACGAATAAAACGTTTAATCCGTGACTACGTCTAAGACAGGCCGTCTCGGTGCTTGGGCTCGGCGTAAAGCAGTGCTCTTTGCCAAGTATTTTTGCCGGGCGCGGCATGCTGCGCCCCTACGAACCGGTTTGGGTGGCCGGTGAGCTTCCGAATGCTGCTTATTCCAAGAGACCTGCGAAGGGCTCGGCGGTGACGAGTTCGGGGATTTCGATGTGGATTTGCGTTCCCTGGCCTTCCTGGCTGCGGATGTCCATTTTGAATTGATCGCCATATAGCAGGCGCAAGCGCTCGTGAACGTTGCTGATGCCGATTCCTCCTCCATAAACTTCTGCAAGGCGCTCGGTAGAGATGCCCATTCCGTTGTCTGCGATTTCTATAAGCAAGCGGCCGTCAATGCGGCGAGTGCGAATGTGAATCTCGCCTCCCTCCAAGCGGGGGGCAAGACCGTGCTTGATGGAGTTTTCAATCATGGGCTGAAGCAGCATGCTGGGAACGAAGGCTTCGAGAGCGTCCTCGTCAATTTCCTTGAAAATTTGAAGCTTGTCTCGGCCGAAGCGGATGACTTCGATGTCCAGATAGTCGTCGATAAATTCAAGCTCTTCACGCAGAGGGACGAACGTTTCGTGCTTGCGCAGCAAACGGCGCAGGATGTTGGATAGTTTTAAGACTACACCGCGTGCCATGTCCGGATCGAAGCGGATTAGTGACGAAACCGTGTTCAGCGTGTTGAAAAGAAAATGCGGATTAATCTGGCTGGTGAGCGCATCCATGCGCGCTTTCAGCAGGAGCTGCTGATTCTGCTCGAGATTCATCTCGATGCGGGTGTTGTTCCAAATTTTGATGGCCATGGCCACGCACATCACCGAAGAAAGCACTACGAGGAGTGCATAACCCCAGTTTGGCGGACGAAAATCGAAGAGCCAGGTACGTGGAACGATGCTAGCCAGTTCCATTTCCGCGACCGAGAGCATGGCACAAATAAAAAGAGGCAACATCGCCCAATTTCCCTTGGCATAACGGACCAGCCGCCAAATCCATTGCGGGATACTCAAGAATAGAAACGGACCGAAATGCCAGACGTCCTCTTTTTCCGGGATTAATTCACGAACCGTTCCGGCGATGAGGCCTACCAAGGCAGCCGTCGGGCTTGAAAGCCACTCGTGATTGCCGAATGCGGGAAGACTGATCAGCGAGCCGCCCAGCAAGCCTACGATTCGGCCGCCAATTAAGCCCATCAGAAAGGAGCCTTCGAAGGTGAGATCGAAGAAGCGATATCCGACCAGGCGCAGCACAACGCCGATGGCTAAAGGCGGAGTGAGGAAAAGCAGCAGCATCACTTTTTGGTCGGAATCGCGAATTTCAGTGAAAAGCATGCTGCGGAACGAGCGGAAGCGCACCAATAGCGCGGCTAATGCGGCCGCGAAGCCAACCTTCAGCACCAGCGTGAAGAGGAGGTCTTGTCCGCCAAAAAGTGTGCCCATTTTGCTCGCAGACTACGGTAGCCGAATTCTTCGCGTTACGTTAGCCAAAGCGGACAGGGATGTAAAGAGGTGCGCGCCGACAAGCCGCAACGCCGCGAGCCGGTCACGTTGCGGAGGCTGCTATAATGTTTGATTCTCATGAACACTCGCAAACAACTAGGCAAACGGCCACAAGCTCGGGTGGTGGCGCGTGCGAAGCTGCCCACGAGTTTTGGGCGATTCACGGTGTTTGGCATCACGGGGCGGAATGCGGGCGAAGAGGCTGTCGCGATTCAGCGTGGGACGGTACGAAGCACTGCGCGGCGCGGAAAGGTTCCGCTAGTGCGCGTGCATTCGCAATGCCTGACGGGAGATGTGTTCACTTCGGAGCGCTGCGATTGCCGGGCGCAACTTGAATTTTCGCTGAGGCAGATCGCGAAAGAGCCTGCGGGAGTGCTGCTGTATTTGCCTCAAGAAGGCCGCGGCATCGGGCTGATCAATAAATTGAAAGCGTACGAACTGCAGGACGCGGGTTTGGACACGGTGCAAGCGAATCGCAAACTGGGATTCGCTGCGGATTCCCGCGATTATGAATTTGCGGCGGAGGCGTTGAAAGCGCTCGGCATTCGCAAGCTGCGATTGCTTTCAAATAATCCGGATAAGGTAGAGCAACTGGAAAGCGCGGGTATTCGCGTGATTGAAAGAGTTCCTTGCCGACCGCGGACGAGTCATCACTCCAAATTTTATCTGCGGACAAAGAAAGACAAACTCGGACATCTGCTCGCCTAACTTCAGGGCTAAAACCCCTTTTTTGGATAGAGTTATGTCGACCCCTAAAGGGGCGACCCACTGAGATGCCGGGCTGAAGGCCCCCGGCACTACATTTAAACCTTAGGACGCGAATCTCCTCCGGCTAAGCGACGTCTTCATGATAGTCCGCTTCCCTTCGAAACTTTTCTCTTGACAAGAATACGGGGCGCGCGGATACTAAACCATATGGTTAACTATTCAGGAGCGGTTCTCGACTCGACGTTTGCGGCGCTTTCGGATGCGACACGACGCGGTATTCTGGCGCGCCTGGCGCTGGGCGAAACTTCGGTGAGCGAGCTGGCGGCGCCTTACGAGATGTCCCTACCTGCTGTGTCAAAACATCTGCGTGTGCTGGAAGGGGCGGGATTGGTGAAGCGGCACAAAGACGGGCGCGTACATCGCTGCCGGCTGGTGGCGGAGCCGATGAAAGATGCGGCCGCTTGGATAGAGCATTACCGACAGTTCTGGGAGAGTCAGTTTGACTCACTCGCGCGATATCTTGACGAATCGCAAAAAGAGGAGGATTCACAATGGCAAGCTCCGTCAACGCCCCGGAAACAAAACTCGAAGTCCGAAGAATGTTCGCCGCCTCGCGCGAGAAAGTCTTCGAAGCATGGACGCAACGGGAAAAGCTAGAGAAATGGATGTGCCGCTTCCCAGGCAACGAAACGCGCTATACAGGGGCTGATGCGCGTCTCGGCGGGACGAACACGATGGAGGTCACTACTTCGGACGGCGTTACTTTCAAACAACGAGTGACCTATCAAGAGATAAAGCCTCCGGAAAAACTGGTGTTCACCTGGAGCTGGAAGAAATTTTCCGCGTCGGGACAAGAGATTGCCGAGCAGGATGAGACGCTGGTGACGGTGGAATTTCAGCCGCGCGGCACATTTACGGAAGTTTTTCTGACGCATGAAGGCTTCACTAACGCCGAAGCGCGAGAGGCCCACAACCGTGGTTGGAACGGATGCTTCGACATGCTGGAGAAAGCATTGGAAGCATAGCGCGGGAGGTTGGGCGGAGGCGGAAGATGGCGAGCCACACAGCAGACTTTGCAACGCTTCAAATCCGGCGAACGTTTGCCGCGCCGCGCGAAAAAGTGTTCCGCGCGTGGACGGAACTCGAAGCGCTCGACCGCTGGATGTGTCGCGACGTACCGACGCATGAAGTGAAGTATCTCGAGCTCAGCGTGCGAACGGGCGGGCGCTACCAAATTGAAGTGAAAGATCCCCGCGGCGAGACGTATCTCGGCCAAGGGATTTATCGCGAAGTGAATCCGCCGGAGAAGCTGGTTTTCACCTGGGCGTGGACCAAATCTTCGGGCACACCCGACGACAGCCTGCAAACCAAGGATTCGTTGATTACGGTGGAGTTCTTCGCGCGGGGAAACTCAACCGAAGTGGTTCTAACTCAGGAGTTGCTCCAAAACCAAGCATCAAAAGACTCGCACAAGAAGGGCTGGGAAGGGTGCTTCGACAAGCTCGCGGAATATTTAAAGAAATAAGTGGGGACGGTTAATAAGAGAGGGAGTGAAATCGCCAAGGAGAACAGTTCGATGGCTAGTCCAGTTTCAAGTCCAACGACTTCCCTGCATATTCGGCGGGTATTCAATGCTCCACGCGAACGACTTTTTCAAGCCTGGACCGATCCCGAGAAAATGACCGAATGGTTTTGTCACGCGAAGGCGGAGCTGACGGGCAAGCTCGTGGTTATGGATGTGCGGCCCGGCGGGCGGTATGGATTTGACATCTCCGGTGCGGACGGAAAGCTTTTCAAGGTACGTGGAGAATATTTAGAAATCAAAGCGCCGGAGAAATTGGTGTTCACGTGGTTTTGGGAAACGGAGCCGGAGTATGGCGACACCGTGGTCACGCTGGAATTTGTGGACCTCGGAGAGAAAAGCGAGCTGATCATGATTCACGAGCGGTTTGCAAGCAGTGATGCGCGCGACAAACACAATAACGGCTGGGCTTTCTGTCTGGATTCGCTGCAGCGAGTCGTGGAGAAAGGTGCTGGCGGAAATTAAAAAACTTTGGAGGAACCCAAATGAAGAAAGTAATCGGAGTGTTGGCAGTTGCGGCTCTGGCGTCCGGAATATTTGCCGTGCAAGCGGGATCGCAGGCTAAGCCTGCAGGCGGATTCGATCGTTTGAAGACGCTGGTAGGTGAATGGAACACAACACCCGAGGGAGGCAAGTCCTTTACCTCCACAATCCGATTCGTCTCCAATAGCACCGCCTTGGAGGAGACGTTCGACGACGGTGAAAAGCACAATCAAATGGTGACGCTCTATACGGCGGACGGCGATCGCGTTGCGCTGACGCATTTCTGCTCCATGGGAAATCAGCCGCGCATGGAGACTTCCGGGGTCACGCACGATTCGAATGAATTTGCGTTCACGTTTACCGGCGCCACAAATCTGGCCAGTACCGACGACATGCACATGCATCAAATGACGCTGAAGATCGACGACAGCGATCATTTTTCTGAGACTTGGACCATGCACGCAAGCGGTAAAGAACAGACCGAGACGTTTCACTTCATCCGGAAGAAGGCGTCCTAGAGCGCGCCCGATTTTCAGGGGCGAGAAGCAGGTCCCTCAAAGCGTCCGCAAAAGACGCGGTTCGGGATGACAACGTTTAGCCGCCGCCGACGAAGTGGACGATTTCGAAGCTGTCATTGGGCTCGACTTGGGTATCGTTCCAGAGGGAGCGGGGAAGAATATTGAGGTTGCGTTCAATCGCGACGCGGTCAGTTCGCATTTTTAGGTGGTCCAGTAGAGCAATTACGGTTACGCCGTCGGGAACCTCGCGGGAGTCTCCGTTGATTTTGACCATCATGTTGCGGAGCTCGCGGGTGATTCCTTCTGCCGGGATCTCATGGTGAAACGAATTTCGTCCTTCCAGGAGCCGGTATTGGCGTGAATCACGAGCGCCAGATCGCCTTTTCCCAGGGGCGGAAGCGGAAATTGAACGCGCACTCGCCCTTGTTCGTCACTCGTTCCAGAGTGCCGAGCCTCATCCAGCGATCCCTCGATAAAGGCTTCTACGTTTGCTCCCACTTGCGGCTGACGATCGGTGCGTCGCGAGACCTCTACTTCCAGAGAAACCTTTCCTGCTGACAGCCAGGAGCCGGGGTTTAGAAGCTGCAATTGGATTCCGCCGGGGCGGTTCGCTTGCGTCGAGGCGGAGGCCGATGCAATTTCAGAGTCGAGAGCGCCGGAGCGAATGTCGTCGATGACGGCGCGATGCTGTTCCTCCACACGGCGGCGGAGATCCTCGGGAGTGAACAAAAGCGATTCGGCCAATTCGGAGTAATTCAGCGCTCGGCGGTGGAGGATGCGTCCATTCTGATAAACGGCAGTGTCGATGATGGGATGGCTCGGGCCGCGGTCTTCCGTTTGCACGTGAAAAACCTGCTCGCCGACCTTCACATCGGTATTGAAACCGGAGCTCATCGAGCGGAAAGTCCCCTGTCAACGCGTTCAAGTAAAGTTTGGAGGCACCCAATTATTGGAGAGTTCATTTGACCGAGTGCACTCGGGTCGTTATTATAACAGCGCACAGAAAATGAACAGCAATTACCTAGATTCGTATGGCTCATTGTTACTGATGTTTATCCTAGCCATGGGCTTATCCGGGGCTCTGGTGGTGGTCTCCAACCTGATCGGACGGCACAAGAGGTCGCGGGAGAAAGACGAGCCGTATGAGTGCGGAATTCACCCGACTGGAGACGCACGCGAACCCATTTCCGTTCAATATTATATGGTGGCGCTGCTTTTTATCCTGTTCGATATCGAGGCTATTTTTCTGTATCCGTGGGCGCTGGTTTACAGGAATGGGTTGGGGCTGTTTGGGTTTGTAGAGATGTTGCTCTACATCATAATTTTGCTGGCCGGTTATATATTCCTATGGAAGAAAGGTGCGCTTGACTGGAATCGCTGAGCAAGCGGCCCCGCGGACGAACTTATAATGGAATCGCAGGAAGCTGACAAGAATCCAGTAGTGCAAAGAGTGCGGCAGTGGGATGCCGAAGCCGTCTCGGAAGTAATTGAATTTCGCGGAGAAACTACGATTGTAGTCCCGCGGAGTCACTTGATCCGCGTTGCAGGGTATCTGGCGACTGAACCGTTTCTCTACTTCGCTTTTTTGTCTGACATCACGACCGTGGATCGCTTCCCTATCGAGCCGCGGTTCGAAGTGAATTACCATCTACTTTCCCATGCGCGCAGCGACCGTCTGCGATTGAAAGTCCGTCTCGCAGGAAACGATCCGACGCTTCCGTCCGTCACTTCGGTGTGGCCAACCGCGAACTGGCACGAGCGGGAAAATTACGACTTGTTTGGAGTTCGGTTCGAAGGGCATCCCGATCTGCGCCGCATACTGATGCCGGACGATTGGGAAGGTTATCCGCTGCGGAAGGATTATCCGGTAGAAGGGCCCCGTTGAGCCTTTTGAGAGATCAGGAATGATGACGCCCACAACCATCGAAACGCCGACCGGCACAGCTCAAACGATGGTCCTGAATATGGGACCGCAGCACCCGTCGACGCACGGAGTGTTGCGCGTGATTCTCGAGTTGAACGGCGAAATCGTGGTGAAAGCAGAGCCGATAATCGGTTACCTCCATACCGGTATTGAGAAGTCTTGCGAAGCGAAAACGTACTCCCAAGCAATCACGCTTACCGACCGGATCGACTACCTCGCGCCGCTTTCGAATAACCTGGGCTACTGCCTGGCGGTGGAAAAGCTGCTGGGATTGGAAGCTCCCAAGCGCGCGCAGTACATTCGCGTGCTGCTCACCGAACTTACGCGGATCGCCTCACATCTGGTATGGGTGGGAACGCATGCGATCGATCTTGGCGCGATGTCGGTATTTCTCTACACCTTCCGCGAGCGCGAAGAAATAATGAAGATTTTCGAGTACGTTTCCGGCCAGCGAATGATGACAAGTTATTTTCGCGTGGGCGGACTGGCGCTCGAGCCGCCTCCCGGATACATCGAGAAGATTCGCCGGGTAATGGATGCGTTGCCGGGTCATATTGATGAGTACGAAGATTTGCTGACGAATAATCGCATCTGGCTGGGGCGCACGAAGGGTATCGGAATCATCAGCGCGGATGATGCAATAGCCATGGGCTGTTCCGGGCCGATGTTGCGCGGCAGCGGTGTAGCTTACGACGTGCGGAAAGCCTTTCCCTATTCGAGTTACGAGGACTTCAACTTCGAGATACAAACGCAAACTGCCGGCGATTGTTTCGCGCGTTACCAAGTGCGCGTAGCGGAAATTCGCGAGAGTATTAAGATTGTGCGGCAGGCGATGGAGAAAGTTTTCAAGATGGACGGGCCGATCCGAACCGAAGCGCCAGGGATTATTCCTCCGTCGCGCGAGGAAATGAAGACGTCGATCGAGGGACTCATTTATCACTTCAAGATTTACACCGAAGGATTTGCGCCGCCGCCGGGCGAAGTTTATCAGGTGATTGAATCGCCGCGCGGCGAGCTGGGATTTTTCGTCGCCAGCGATGGTTCGGCAAAACCGTATCGAGTGAAAGTTCGCGCGCCGTCTTTTGTAAACCTGCAATCGCTGTCGAAGCTGGTGGTGGGACGCTTGATTGCAGACGTGGTCGCGTGCATTGGCACGACGGACATTGTCCTAGGAGAAGTGGACCGCTAATGCAACTTCCCCCGGCACTCGAGGAAAAATTCACGCAACTGCTTGGGCGTTACCCGGTCAAAAGATCGGCGCTGATTCCGATGATGATGTACGCGCAGGATCAATACGGGTATCTGGGCGATGAAATCCTGGAAGAAATCGCCAAGCGAATCGGCATCAACGTGCTTCAGGTGACGGAGACGCTTGAGTATTACTCGATGCTGCGTCGCAAGCCTGCAGGTCGCTATCACATTCAAGTTTGCACGAATATTTCGTGCATGCTGCGGGGCGGGAACGAACTTTACAAGCACGTGCAGAAACGGCTGGGGATAGGCAACAAGGAAGTGTCGCCGTCCGGCACGTTTTCGCTGGAAGAAGTGGAGTGCATCGGCGCGTGCACGGGTGCGCCGGCCATGCAGGTGAATTACGATTTCTTCGAAGAGCTTGATGCGGACAAAGTGGATTCGATTTTCGAGCAACTTCAAGACGGCAAGAAGCCGAAACCAGTCCCGGTGATTTCCGGTGCATTACATCCGCGCGATCCGGCGGAAGTTCCGGTGATCAGCAAGCGCTTCGGGATTCCAAACTCCACGAAAATCGACGTCTACCTGCAGAACGAAGGATATCAGGCGCTCGAAAAAGCGCTGAAGCAGATGACCCCCGAACAGATTATCGATGAAATGAAGAAATCGAATCTTCGCGGGCGCGGCGGCGCGGGCTTCCCTGCTGGGATGAAATGGAGCTTTGTTCCCAAGGACATCGCCAAACCGAAATACATTCTTGCGAACGGCGATGAGAGCGAGCCGGGAACCTCGAAGGATCGCCCGCTGATGGAAATGGACCCGCACCAATTGATCGAGGGAATGGTGATTGCGGGGCGGGCAATCGGAGCGGAGCAAGGATACGTTTACATCCGCGGCGAATATCGCTACGTGCTGGATATCGTTGAGACCGCAATTAAAGAAGCTTACGAACGCGGCTATCTGGGGAAAAATATTCTCGGCAGCGGATTCAACTTCGAGCTTTCCGGGCATACCGGCGCGGGCGCTTACGAATGCGGCGAAGAATCTGCGCTGATGGAATCACTCGAAGGCAAGCGCGGTTATCCGCGAATCAAGCCGCCGTTCCCCGCTGTCGTGGGGCTGTACGGTTGTCCCACGGTAATCAATAACGTGGAAACGCTGAGTACTGTGCCAGCGATCATTCGGCAAGGCGGCGATTGGTACGCAGCGCTCGGGACTCCGAAAAATGGCGGGACGCGGTTGTACTCGATTTCCGGGCACATCAATAAGCCCGGAATTTACGAGCTGCCTCTCGGTTTCAATTTGAAGCGCATGATTGAAGAAGTCGCCGGTGGCATGAAGGACGGCAAGAAGCTGAAGGCGGTGATACCCGGCGGAAGTTCTTGCCCGCTGCTTTCGGCCGATGAGATTGATGTGGCGATGGATTATGACTCGGTAGCGAAAATCGGATCGATGCTGGGTTCGGGTGGCACGGTAATCATTGACGAAGACACGTGCATGGTGGACCTGGCGCGGCGCATCATGCATTTCTACGCGCACGAATCCTGCGGCTGGTGCATTCCGTGCAGAGAAGGCACGACGTGGCTGCGGAAATTGCTCGACCGTTTTCACGACGGCGGAGGCCGCGCCGAAGATATTCCGTTGATCGATGAGCTTTCGAAAAACATGCTGGGCCGCACGTTTTGTCCGCTCGGAGATGCGGCGGCATTGCCGACTATCAGCATCGTTAAAAAGTGGCGAGGCGAATTTGAAGACCACCTCCGCGGAAAGTGCTCTTTCAAACCGGCGGAGATGATCGTGGGAGCGAGCTAGGACTCCATGCCAGAAGTAAAACAAGTTACGTTTACGATCAACGATGAGAAGCTCACGACGCCTGCGGGAACGCTTGTAATCGAAGCGGCCAAAAGCAAAGGCATCGAGGTTCCGTCGTTCTGCTATTACCCTGGGCTTTCGCTGCAAGCAGCCTGCCGCATGTGCCTGGTGGAAGTAGAAAAAACTCCAAAGCTGCAGACCGCATGCACGCTAGTGGCTGTAGAGGGCATGGTCGTAAAGACGGACACGCCGCAGGTTCACAAAGCGCGTAAGGACATGATCGAATTTCTGCTTTCAAACCATCCGCTGGATTGCCCCGTGTGTGACAAAGGCGGCGAGTGCGAATTGCAGGACATGACTTTCCGCTACGGCCTCGACCGCAGCCGTTTCACTGAAGAAAAGCTGCACTACCCGGAAGAAAAGTGGTCGCCGCTGGTTTATTACGACGCGCCGCGCTGCATTTTGTGCTTCCGCTGTGTGCGCGTTTGCGATGAAGGCATGGACGTGAAGGCGCTCGGCGTGGGCGCACGCGGCGTGAGCTCGGTGATTCTGCCGAATAAGCCGGGCGAGCTGGCTTGCGAAGAGTGCGGAATGTGCATCGACATTTGCCCCGTGGGCGCGCTCACCAGTGGAACTTATCGTTATCAGACGAGACCTTGGGAAATGAAATATGTGCCAGATCCTTGCGCGCACTGCTCGAACGGGTGCAAGACCACGCTCGGCGTGCGCAACAACGAAATACTTCGGGCCAACAACCGGGATCAGTCCGGCGTGAACGGCGAATTTCTTTGCGCAAAAGGGCGCTTTGGATTTGATTTCACGCACAATCCCGAACGCGTGCGCGAGCCGTTGATCCGGCGCAATGGAAAACTCGAGGCCGCGAGTTGGGAAGATGCGCTGGAAGAAATTGCGCGACGGTTGAAGCAAGTTCGCGAGAAGCACGGGGCGAATGCGATTGGCGTGATCGGCTCGAATCACACTACGAATGAAGAAAATTATCTGCTGAATCGTTTTGCGCGAGCGACGCTGGGTACAAATAACATCGATCATCACCGTACGGCCGATTATGCGGGGCTTGCGGCTGTTTTGGGGCCCAAAGCTAAAGAAGCGCAGGCCACCATAGCCGATGTTTATACGGCGAATGCGGTTTTGCTGATTGGCAACGATGTCACAAACCAGAATCCGTTGGTCGCATGGCAAATCCGGACGGGAGTACGACATCATCAGGCGCGCTTTTTCGTGATCAATGGCGAGCCCAGCAAGATTCACCGCCAAGCTGTGCACGGCGTGGAAACCGCTAAAGGCGGAGAAGCTGCCGCAGTCCGCTGGCTAGCGACGGGCGAAGGCCAGTTCGAACAGAAGGTTGCGGAATCGCTGGCGCAAATGAAAGATGCGCTCGAACAGGAATCGGACCTTGTAATTATTTTTGGAGCGGATATTCAAGGCGGCGCAATTCGCGATCTGGTCGCTTTCGGCTCGCGTCTCGGTGGACAGACGCGTTACATGGCACTCGGCGATTACTCGAATTCGCGCGGCGCTGCCGACATGGGAATTCTTCCCGACCGTTTGCCCGGTTATGCGCCGCTCTCCGACAAGTCGGAGCGTGAGCGATTTTCCAGACTGTGGGGTGGCGAGATCGCTGCGGAAGCAGGCCTCACGGCTCGCGCCATGATGGAAGGTGCAGTCGCGGGAAAGTTGAAAGCGATGTACGTGGTGGGTGCGAATCCGGTAAAGACTTTTCAGGTTGCGCAACCCGATCGCCTGTCGGGCCTGGAACTTCTTGTAGTTCACGATATGTTTTTGACCGAAACGGCTCAGCGCGCTGACGTGGTGCTGCCTGCTGCTTCGTCGTACGAAAAAGAGGGCACGCTAACCAATACTGCCGGCGAATTACAGATGACGCATCGTTCGATCGATCCGCAAGGGCCACGCAGCGATTTCGACTTGCTGCGAATTTTGTCGCATCAGCTTGGAATGCTCGGCTTGGGTACGGCGATTCGTCTGCGCACACCGGAAGCGGCATTCGATGAAATCCGGCAAAACGTGGCGGGCTACGATGTTTCGGTCGCTGGCCTGCTTGCGGGCGGGGCGCAAGTCACGACTGCTTCCTGCAAATCGCCGGAGCCGGATTACCAAGTTCCCGCGGGCGCAGTTTTTTCTTCACACGATTATTTATTTTCGAGCGGAACCCTGGGGCGCTATTGTTCCAGGCTCGCATCCACCAAAGAGGCCAAAGATACGCCGTGGAGTTCGTCACCGAGCATGCAGTCCTGGTGGTATCGCTAGTCAAGATCGTCATTTTGCTTTTTTTGACTTTGACGACGCTGGCTTACCTTACCTGGTTTGAACGCAAGGTCG
>Ga0209330_1000049_pt1 | contig 56728 bp, 56 predicted proteins | sample JacPinW_OM2H0_O3_FD_187969 | JGI IMG/M metagenome (GOLD analysis project Ga0209330, IMG submission 187969) | Forest soil microbial communities from Algoma, Ontario, Canada - Jack Pine, Ontario site 1_JW_OM2H0_O3 (SPAdes) (version 2) | ecosystem: Environmental > Terrestrial > Soil > Boreal... | reverse complement strand
CGCCGACCTGCCGATTACGAATCGGCTGCTCTACCAACTGAGCTACCTCGGCTTTTCTGTGGGTTAGGTCGGCTCCGAGCGAGTGAAGATTCGCGAGACCCGCCGAAATGCGCGCCAACTAAGCCGGAAAATTTGTTGCTCCGCTCTCTTCGTTTGTATCACGCGCTGGGCAAGATTCGCAAGATTAAGCGCCTCCGCGTGTCTCGCGCACACGGGAATATGAGTGAATCCGAGCTATCTGCGATGCCTTCAATTTTTATTTCACGCCATGAATGTGACTTATAATGCTGCCCGGTCGATCCTCCCGGTATGGAGCAATCGGCAGCTAGCGGGGATCCCCGGTGTACGTTCGCTGCGAGCAACAGAGTCATTACCGGGTCTTCCGATATTTCATGACCTTGCAAATCGCTCACGCTGCCTTCCTGTTTCTCGCTGCGGGTATCGCAGGAATCTTGAACGCGTTAGCGGGTGGCGGCAGCTTCATATCCTTTCCGGCGCTCCTGTTTATTCGCGTACCGCCCGTGCAGGCCAACGCTACCAATACTGTGGCGCTTTGGCCCGGGTTAGCGGCTAGCACTATCGCATACCTAAAACGGCTGGACGCGCCTCTGCGACTGTTGATTCCTCTTCTCGCGACCAGCATCGCTGGAGGTTGGGTCGGCGCACTGCTTCTACTGAAAACTCCCCAACACACTTTTCTGCACTTCGTCCCCTGGCTGCTGCTGAGTGGCACCTTGCTGTTTGCATTTGGTAATAAGATCCGGGCAATTGCCGGCAGCAGCGACGTTATTAATGATCTCCGAAAGATTTCATGGCGGGCAATCGTAGCAAGTTCCTTCGTGGAGTTACTGCTCGCAGTCTATGGCGGATACTTCGGCGCTGGGATCGGGTTTGTCATTCTGGGAATGCTGGCGGCATTGGGAATGCGGGATATTCACGCCATGGGCGCGATCAGGACGATGCTTGCCGCTGCCGTTAATGCCGCTGCGGTCCTAACTTTCATTTTGGCTGGCGCCGTTTTGTGGAAGGAGTGCGGAGTGATGGTAGCGGGCGCGCTGCTGGGGGGGTGGTTCGGCGCCCGTTACGCCCAGAAAGCCGATCCCCAAAAGGTGAGGGTCTTCGTGATTGTTATTGGCTTCGCGATGAGCGCGTACTTCTTTGTCACCACGCGCTAGGTTGGGTAAGCTATCCCGAAGAATTCACACCGATATGCGATTGTTGAGGCGCCGGCGCTCTCGTCCGGCTCGTCGATCGCGAACGCTCCGGCTTCGTTGGTTTTTTGCATCCGCCCAATAGAAATATTTGCTAGGCTCTTGACAGCCGGGGTATACTCCGTTTGTCGGCTGGTCCGCTTACCAGACCACTTGCCAATGCCCGCGCCCATCAAATCCGACTTCGAAGTCGTTCGAAGAAACAAAGTCTACGAAGAAGTCGCCAAACAAATCGAACGTCTCATTCTGAAAAAATTGAAGCCCGGGGACAAACTCCCGTCGGAGCGCGAACTGGCGGAGATGCTCCAAGTGAGCCGCAGTTCCATTCGAGACGCGATTCGAGGCTTGGAACTGGTGGGCTTGGTTGAGCCTCGCCAAGGCGCCGGTACGATCGTTCGAGAACGATCGACCGACTCAGTCGCCAATCCCTTCGCCAACGCGCTAAAACGTCGGCAGAACCTGGTCACCGAGCTTCTGGATTTTCGCAAGATGCTCGAGCCACCGCTAGCCGCGCGCGCCGCCACCCATGCTTCCACCGAAGAAATCTCCGAGATGGAAGATGTCCTCGTACGCCAAGAGAAAACGCAGAACCAGGGACAGCCCGCCATCGCCGAGGATGCGGAATTTCACTACAGTATCGCTCTCGCTTCCGGCAACAGCGTCGTGCTGAAGGTAATTGATACTCTGATGGACCTGCTGCGCGACACGCGTGAGCACTCTTTGCAGGTAGAAGGGCGCGCGGAAAAGTCTCTGGCCGGACACAGGCGCGTCCTGTCTGCTATCAAGCGCCACGATGCTGAAGCGGCAAAAGCTGCGATGCGCCGGCACATTGAAGACGTCGAAGAGATCGTGCTCAACACCAAGTTTTGATTAGGGAGAGTCTCAGTTTGAAAGAAATGGCCCAATCATCTCCCATTGCCACTCTTTCGCTGCGCGTTGCGGAGGCGCGTGTTGAGGATATCGGCCACGCCGTCGCGCGGCTGGCGCCAGCCGACTTGCAGCGTATCGGTGCGCGAGCAGGCGACGTGCTGAGGATCACCGGCGGCACGATCGCTGTCGGCCGCGCTGAGCTTTCGGACGACGGTTTCGAAGGCATGATTCAGATCGACGGCACATGCCGTAGCAATTGTAGCGCGGGGTTGCAGGAGCAGGTGACTGTGACGCCGATCGAGCACGAGCAGGCCGTGGCCGTCCGCTTGTCGCCGCTGTGGGTGGGGGCTCCGCCGGCCACCATCGCGCCTGACCGCATGCTCGAAGACCTCGTCGGCGTTCCGGTGATCGCCGGCTGCGTGGTCCGGGTGCCGACGTTTGCAAAAGCGGTGAACTTCCAGGTTGTGCGCACGATTCCCTCCGGCACCGTGGTAATCGGAAAGCGCACCGACCTCCGGATCGTGGAAGGCGAGCAGACCGCAGCTCGCGCTCCAGCAGTGTCGTACGAAGATATCGGCGGACTTGAGCGCGAAGTGGCGCGAGTCCGCGAAATCGTTGAACTCCCGCTGAAGTACCCGCGCATATTCGAGCGCTTGGGAATTCTAGCGCCCAAGGGCGTATTGCTCTACGGTCCTCCTGGGACGGGCAAAACTCTTCTTGCGCGCGCCGTAGCGGCCGAAAGCCGCGTGCATTTTATCCACCTCAACGGCCCAGAGATCATGCGGAAGTTCTACGGTGAGAGCGAAGCCAAGCTCCGCGAAGTTTTTGAGGAAGCGGCGCGTCGCGCTCCGGCGATTCTCTTTATCGACGAGATCGACGCCGTGGCTCCCAAACGCGCCGAGGTATCCGGCGAAGTCGAAAAGCGAGTCGTGGCCCAGCTTCTCAGCTTGATGGATGGCTTCGTCGCTCGCGGCCAGGTCATCGTCATCGGCGCTACGAACATCCCCGAGGTTCTTGACCCCGCGCTTCGCCGTCCAGGCCGTTTCGATCGCGAAATCGAAATTGGCGTCCCGAACACTCAAGCGCGCCTGCAAATTTTAAAGATCCATACGCGCGCAATGCCTCTCGCTCCTGACGTTAACCTGAAGGAGATCGCCGAACATTCCCACGGCTTCGTCGGCGCCGATCTCGAAGCCCTGGGACAGGAAGTCGGGATGATCGCCTTGCGCGGATTCCTGTCTTCCTTTCCTCTCGATACCGATGCTGCATCTGCTGAACTCGGTACTCTTCAAGTTACGCGCGAGGACTTTCTCTCCGGCTTGAAGGAAGTGGAACCCAGTGCGACTCGGGAATTCTTCATCGAGAAAAGCACGTCGACCTTCGCATCCCTGGGAGGTCTCGACAAGGTTAAGCGCTTGCTCGATGCCGTAATCGAGAATTCTCATATGCACGATGAGGTTTACGAGCAGGTCGGGCTCGCGCCGCCGCGTGGCATCCTGTTGGCCGGACCATCCGGCACGGGAAAGACCGCTATGGTGCGAGCGCTCTCGGGCGAAAAGCAGGTCCCTCTTATCGCCATCGACGGCCCGCAACTGTATTCGAAGTGGTTGGGCGAATCCGAGCGGGCGCTTCGCGAAGTTTTCAAGAAGGCGAGGCGGGCGGCTCCGTGCATCCTGTTCTTCGACACCATTGACGCAGTCGCCCCAAAGTTCGGCGCTGACCAGCTTGGTACCGACGTCTATCAAAGGATTCTGAGCCAGCTTCTGCGCGAGATTGACAATTTGCGTGACGTCAAAGGCGTGATTCTGCTTGCAGCTACCAATCGTCCTGAGCGCATCGAGCCGGCCCTTTTGCGAAGCGGACGCTTCGACTATAAAATCCCGTTCGCAAAACCGGACGCTGCGGACCGCGCAGCGATCATGCGGCTCTGCTGTCGGCGTGTCCCACTGGCTCCCGATGTGGATTTCGAGGAGTTTGCCGGGCACATGGACGGGCTCACCGGCGCCGATATCGAGAGCTTGTGCAAGAAGGCAACGCTCTCGGCAATCGTGGAATTTCAAGATGGCACCCGAGTCGCTCCTTTCGTTGTCTTGCGCAGTGATTTTCTAGCAGTTCTGGAATCCGATCGGGCGGGTGTAAGTAATTGACACACCGAACGCGCTGAGCAATAGCGCCGGGCATTTCTATTCCGACGCATCTACTGCACGACGAGGTTGAACATGAGTTACACGGAACTCACCGTTTGGACGCGCGGCATCATTATGGACAAAGAGGGTCGGGACATCGTCAACTCCGTCGCCGCTTCCGCCCGCCTGGAAGGTAAGTACTCGCAGGCGATGGAGAACTACGTAGACAATCCCGATCGCACGAATTGCCCGACGCGCAAGTACTGCCGCGTGAGCGACGCCGTGATTGAGAACGAGCTCACCTACGAAAACGAACAGCCGAATATCATCGTGCTTGTCGAAGGAACCATGGTTAAGGGCTGGGATTACATGCGCGGGATGCCTCCGGGCGGAACACTCGTGATCAACACGCACTACACGCCGGAGTACATGATTCGCTTCGTGCCGGGCCCTGAGCGGCTGGCCCAACTCGTCTGCGTGGATGCCGCCAAGATTGCCGATCACAAATGGCTCTACTACAGGCTGGGCGAGCTTGGCCTCGATCGCCTCTCGACTGAGGGCGCCGCTGAACGCAACAAATCAATCGCACCGGACATCGCCGCTCCACTGATTGCAGCCGTGGTCAAAACTACTGGCATCGTCAAAATGGAAACGATTCAGCCGATGATTGCGAACCAGCACGCGTTTAAATTGGCGCTCGAAGAATTGCACATCATGCCGCTGAATCCCGTAGCGGCGTAGGAAAAGGACACATGTCAACCAAAGGCACAAAAATCCCCGAGCGACTCAAAATTCCGTTCGCCGGAATAACACCTGCGCCGACGCAGGAAAAAGGGCAGGATCTCTTCCCTACCGGCAACTGGCGGTCGATCAGACCGGTGTACCGGGACAAGCTACCGCCCTGCAACAACGCTTGCGGGACCAACGAAAAGATCCAGGGCTATCTCGACCTGGTGAAGCGCGGCAAGTATCTGGACGCCTACGCGCTCATCAAGGAAGACATGCCGTTCCCCTCGGTCACTGGCCGTGTGTGCTACCACCCATGCGAGCAAGCATGCAACCGTGGGAAGTACGATGAAGCCATATCGATTCGCGCGGTCGAACGCTTCCTCGGCGATCTAGGGCAAGCACTCGCGCGAGACGTAGTGAAGGCCGGAACGCCCAACGGGAAGAAAGTCGCCGTCGTCGGTTCGGGCCCCGCTGGACACAGCGCCGCTTACCAACTCGCGCGCCTCGGTTATAAAGTTACGATCCTTGAGAAGTCGCCCAAGGCAGGCGGACTTAATCGTGGCGGCATTCCGGACTGGGTCCTTCCTCAGGACGTGCTCGATCGTGAAATCGAGCGCCTCGTCGAAATTGGAGTCGAGATCAAGACCAACGTCGAAGTCGGGAAGGACGTGACCTGGGACGATTTGAAAAAGAACTACGACGCCTGCGTGCTAGCCGTGGGCCTGATCGATCCAAACAGCGCGCGAGCCGAGGGCGAGGATAAGGAGGGCGTCCTGTTCGGACTTCCCTTCCTTCGCGACATCGGAATGGGCACATCGAAGGTGAAAGTGGGTGCTCGAGTGGCCGTTATCGGCGGTGGAAATACAGCCATCGACTGCGCCCGCGAAGCGCTGCGCCAAGGTGCCGTGGAAGTGACCATGATCACCGTGGAGGGCAATCCTCAAGAGATGCCGGCCGTTCCGGAAGATCTGCACGACATGACCGAAGAGGGCGTGGAACTGATGCACGGGCGGGCGATGACCGCCGTGCTCGGCAACGGCAGAATTGAAGCTTTGCAACTGCATCCGGCGCGCTTTTCCGGCGCCATCAACGCCTCGCCGATCAACATCGATAAAGAAGCGAAGCCGGAGCGTTTCGCAGTGGACAACGTGATCATCGCGGTTGGGCAGCGCGCCTCGCTCAAATGGCTGCCGGATGAGTTCAAGACCGAGCGCGGCACGATCAAGATCGACCGCTTCGGACGCCTCGGAGACACGAACTTTTTTGCGGCTGGCGACGTGGTGCAACTAGGTTCCGGTCAACCTCTGATGGTGGTGAATGCGGTGGGTGACGGCAAGCGCGTCGCTTTCAATCTGGACAAAGTGCTGCGCGGCCAGCCATTGGAGCCGCGAACGGTTCCCGTCGATGTGATCTTCGACTTGAACCGCATGAACATGACGTACTTTCCGCACTTTCCGCGCGTCCAGCAAACGCTGCTGCCGCCTGTGAGCCGCCGCAAAACGCAAGAGGAAGTGATTCAGCCGTTCACGGAAGAGCAGGCGGTCGAGGAAGCCAACCGCTGTTTCAGTTGCGGCACCTGCAACGCCTGCGACAATTGTTACCTGGTCTGTCCCGAACCCTGCATCGTGCGTGACGATCGTTCGAACGGCCTCTATAAAATTTTGGTTGACTACTGCAAGGGCTGCCGAGTTTGCATCGAAGAATGCCCGACTGGCTGCCTCGAAGGTGTGCCCGAACTCGACTTTGATTCGGGCGTAGTGCGAATGGATACGGCGTTCGCTGTCTCGCCGGGGTTGCACGGTCGGCAGGCGGAAGAGCTGAAGAATCTGGGAGAGCGGGCGGAGAAGAGCATTTAGTATCGGAGCAAACTATGCCAACGGTTACCGAAACAAAAAAGAGAACGGTCAGGATAAACGGCTGCGTCGCCTCGGCTCAGGCCGCCAAGTACGCCGATGTCGATGTGATTGCGGCCTACCCCATCCGGCCTTACACCGCAACGATGATGGCGCTCGCGCAAATGGTAGCCAATGGTGAACTCGACGCTGAGTACATCGTGGCCGATAGCGAACACTCGCAATTGAGCATCTCGCATGGCGCAGCGTCCAGCGGCGCGCGAGTGTTCACCGGTAGCTCGGGTGTCGGCGTGCAGTTTGCCTACGAGCTTTATTCGCCGATCTCAGGCAGCCGTATGCCCGTGCAGATGATGATCGCCGACCGCACGCTCGACCCTCCTGGCGATTTCGGTTCCGAGCACACTGACGCGCTCTCGACGCGAGACATGGGCTGGCTCATGGGCTGGTCGTGCGATGCCCAGGAAGCATTCGACAATCACCTGATGGCTTACCGCATCGGTGAGGACCCGCGTGTGCTTTTGCCTCAGATGGTTTGCCAGGATGGCTTCTTCGTTTCCCACATCACCAGTGACGTCGAATTGCCGGACCCGGGCCAGGTGAAGGAATTTCTGCCGCCCTACAAGCATCCTTACCCGCTCGATCCGCGGCATCCCGTTTCGCACGGTCCGCAGATCATGCCGGAACAAGGTCCGCCGCTTCAGTTGGAGCGCGCGCGGGCCATGGAAGAATCTATGCCGGTCATCGAACAGGTCCATGATGAGTTCGCAAAAATCTTTGGGCGACGATACGATCCGTGGGTCGAAGAGTTCATGACCGATGGGGCGGACGTGGTGTTCTTCCTGCAGGGCGCGCATGCGGTGACGGCGCGGTTCGCGATTCAGCATATGCGTGACCGCGGACTCAAGGTCGGTATGGTACGCCTGCGCACGATCAGGCCATATCCGACTGAACGCGTGAAAGATGCTCTCAGTAAGTTCAAAGTGGTCGGCGTGGTCGAAACCAACATGGGACTTGGCAGCGTGAGCAGCGGCGGCGTGCTTTATGGCGAAGTCTGCGCTGCTCTCTACGAAAGCCAACAGAAACCGCTCGTCGTCTCGTTCATGGCTGGAATGGGTGGAGAGGCTATCGTGCTGAAGGAATTTTATTGGATGGCTGAGAAAATGACGGAAGCGCAGAAGCGCGGGAAAATCGAAAAGCGCACGCATTGGGTCGGATTCGAAGACTAGGCGAGTAATTTCTTGACGGACCTGAAAGGTCCACACAGTTCTGCGATTGGGAGGAATTGATATGGCCACGATTGAAGTTCAGCGGCAGGTATTGCCGATTCTTGGAAGTCCGAATCAGGGAGCGCGTTTCTTCAACCCTGAATTGCCTTCGTCGGAGCCCTTTGTGCCAGGACACCGCACCTGTGCCGGCTGCGGGCCGTCGATCCAATACCGCATGACCACCAAAGCTGCCGGCGACAATACCATCCTGGTCGGACCAACGGGCTGCATGTACGTCGCGAACAGTTCGTATTTGTGTACGCCCTACAACGTGCCTTGGGCGCACACCCAGATTGGCAGCGCGGGTAGCTTTACCGCTGGTGTCGCTGCCGCCTATGAGGCCATGATCCGGAAGGGCAAGTGGAAGGGCGCCTTTCCGAATATCATCTGCGAAGCGGGCGACGGCAGCGCGTCCGACATCGGCCTCGCCTCCATTTCCGGCGCGCTTTATCGCAATCACGATTGCCTGATTATCTGCTACGACAACGAGCAGTACGCGAACACCGGCATTCAGGCGTCGTCGCGCACGCCCTACGGCGGCATGACGACTTTCTCCCCTCCCGGCCCGATGGTTCCCGAGGCCAAGACGCTGTTCCCCAAGGACCTCGCCCGTATGATGGCGGCTGGCCATCCCCACTGCTATGTTGCCACCGCTAGCGTCGGCTATCCCATCGACTTGATGAACAAGGTGCGCAAGGGACTCAACCACAAGGGCGCTGCATACCTGATGATTTACACTCCCTGCCAGAAGGGGTTCGTGTACGAGACACCGCGCTCGATCGATCTAGGCCGGCTGGTCGTGGAATGCGGCCTCTATCCCATCTGGGAGTGGAACCCCGAGAAGCGTGAGTATGACTACAGCTTCCGTCCGCAGAACATGCGGCCCGTATCCGAATATCTAAAATTGCAGGGACGATTCGGCCACCTCCACGCCGAGCACATCGCCAAATTGCAGAAATTTGCCAACGAGCAATGGCGAATGATGGGTGTCGCGCTTCCTGAGGCTTTGATCCATGCCGCGGATGCGAAGAACCTGGTCAACATGGCGGCCGCAGCCGAAGCCGAGACGGTGGCGCAAACGCTATGAACACCAAAGCAACAGTACCCGCTCCTCCTGCCGCTCCCGAGGCGCAGGAAAGCTACGTTGTCAGCGAAGGCAAGAAGCGCGGGTCCACGCGTGAAGTACGAGACGAAGCGGCGTTCGACCGCTACTACACCGTCCTGCGGGTGCATGGTGGTGACGCTATCCTCACCGACAACTGGCACACGAACGAAGTGCTGGACCACGCGCGAAATAATTTCGAGGGATACACCTTCGCGATGCGCACGCTGGAAGCTTGGGGCGCCATGTTCGAAAACGACCGGCGTGCCTACTACACCGCCGGCGGCCGAGTGTGGGTGATGGACCTGGAGCCCTGCGAAGCTAAGAAGAAGCGGCTGCCCGGTTACGGCGTTCCCAAGAAGTAGGATACGCTTGCGCCGCATCCTGCTCATCGACGACACGCCGGAGATTGCCGAGCTCCTCACGTTTTCGCTGCGTGACCTGGGCTACGAGGTTTTCGCCGCGGGATACAGCGTAACTGTCAACGAACTGGTTGCGGAGCAGCGAGCTGACGCTCTCGTCCTCGACTGTTCCGCTTTCGATATGAGCGAGTCGCTCTTCGACTCTGTGCGTCACCATCCCGATCATGCCGAACTTCCCGTCGTCATCATCAGTGACACGCCGGAAGAGGCCAACGCGAGCCTACGTTCGCGAAACGCCCGCAAAGTCTTGCTGGTCCCGAAACCGTTCACTGGCTCGCAAGTCGCGAGAGCACTCGATCAGCTTCTGGAATAAATATGCCATCGTGGAGCATGGATGAATGGCAATACCTCGAACGCGAGGTCGTCACCGGCCCGAACGGCGTGCAATGGACCGTGGCGCTGATGGACGTGCTGGGACAAGCCGGGGATCCCACATTGCCTAGCAAGTTGGTCGAGCTTCAGTATTCATCCGGCCGCTATTTTACACTCATCTATTCGACTACCGGAGCGCTACAGCGGGAACGCGGCTATGCCACATTACCGGAAGCGGCTAGCGCTTACGAAGACATGCTCGTCGCAGTCATCGACGGCAGCCTGAATCCATCGCAGCCGGTGTTTCGGCAGGATCTCGAAGATTGATCTTACGATTGCAACGATAAGCTCGGACTTGAAATAACCACGCCGTTTCACGCTCATCCAGGATCCCTAGCGACCGGGATCCAGATCTCTCATAATTACTTTAAGCACCTGTCCGGCCTGCCGCGCATCGCGCTCAGACACAGTGGCCATCGGGCCGCTCTCTCCGTTGACCTCGGAGTGATCTCGATACGCCCGCGCGACCTTCGGCAGCCGCGCGCACCCGCTGCGAATCAATCCCGCGCTCTCTGCAACGGCAAGTCGCGTTTCGAACGGCCAGTCGCCGATCTTTCCCGCAGGTGCGCCTGAAGCAGCCAGTGCAATCTGTCCCTTGTGTTCCAGCGCGTCCGTTACGATGGCTTCCAGGATTCCACAAGAAGTTCTCAGCGCGCGATCGTAATCACCTTGCTCAAGCGCACTCTTGCTGTCTATGTAAGCCCGCTCGACAACCGGCCGCAGTTCGGAATTGTGAACGAACTCAAACCGTCGAGGTGGCGGCGCCTCCGACGATGCCGCTGCAATCGCCTGTCCGGAAACGCCCCGTCCATTCTCCATCACGGAGATCGAAGCAACGGCTTGACCGAGAACGCCCAGCAATCGCGTGACGATTTCGGCAGGTGCCGCTCCGGTGGTTGCACGGCCGTCCGTTGACCGCATCAAGAACGCTTCGCTGAACGACCGAGCCAGCCAGTGGGCCTTGCTGCCTCCGGACAATTGATTGATCGTGACCCCGCAGTCTTCCTGCCAGGTACGAGTTGCCGCCATCGCCGACGCGTTGGACGGCTCAACGGTCAACGTGTCGCGAACTTCGCGCCCGCGCCGGATTAGGCCGTCGAGGTGAGTGAGGTAGGTTTCGATCTGCGTTTTTAGGCTTTCATCCATCGGCATCGGTGGTATCTGACACTGGTTACCGGCGTGAGCGGAACTACTCTAGCGAGTATGGCGAGTGTCACAGTTGCGAGCGCCAGCAAGTCCTTGACAGCCCAAGGCGAGGCTGTTAGATTCCCTCCGCAAGTGGTTCAGTTAGTGGACCAGTATATCAAAGTTCGACATGAGCCGAGACTTTTGAAGTTAAGGCCGTACCAGTGAGATGTCCCGATTCTGCACAAAAAGTTGATCCGGCAATGCGTCGTTAACGTCTAGCGCACGATCACGGGGGTATGCCTATGGCTGCGTCTCCAGCTTCTCTTATTCACCCTTCGCGCATTCCAAATCGTTGGATCCAACTGACCGCCGGCATCGTCGCGATGATGGCTATCGCGAACCTGCAGTACGCATGGACTCTCTTCACCAAACCGATACAAGCGCACCTGCACGTGTCGCTGGTCGCTGTCCAGTGGACCTTCACTTTATTCGTGGCGCTTGAGACGTGGCTTGTGCCGTTTGAAGGATATCTCGTAGATCGAATCGGACCGCGATTCATGCTCGGTTTCGGCTCGATTCTGGTCGGACTGGGCTGGGTAGGATCCGGCTACGCTGAGACGATCAACAGTCTCTACTTTTGGTACGGTGTGGGCGGTATTGGCGCCGGGATCGTATATGGGGGCGCAATTGGCAATGCGCTGAAGTGGTTCCCTGACCATCGCGGTCTGTGCGTCGGCCTCACGGCTGGAGCTTTCGGCATAGGCACCGCGACGACCATCGCGCCCATTGCCGCTATGTTGAAAACCTCCGGCTACCAGCACACTTTTATCTTCTGGGGGATTGTCCAGGGAGTCGTCGTACTGGCTTCTTCACTCTTCTTGGCCAGACCGCCGGTTGGATGGACGCCGCCAAACTGGAAAGCGAAAGAAGCGAAGATCAAAGCAAAAATAAATACCTCGGCCGTCGACATGACGCCATGGCAAGTCTTACGCCAGCCGTCGTTCTATGTCATTTATGTGATGATGACCATGCTGGCTTTTGGTGGTTTGGTGGTTACCGCGCAACTCAACCCCATGGCCTCCTCCTATCATGTGGACAACGTCATCGTGGCCTTTGGCATGACTGCGCTGGTCTTGGCCATCACCGTTGACCGGCTTTTGAACGGCTTGACGCGGCCCTTCTGGGGATGGGTCTCTGACAATATCGGCCGCGAGAACGCTATCTTCATCGCGTTCGTGTTGGAAGCAATCGCGGTCTACGCTTTGCTCCAACTAATCAACCGTCCTGTCTGGTTCGTCGTGTTGTCCGGCCTCTGTTTCTTCGCCTGGGGCAATATTTTTTCGCTCTTCCCCTCGATCACCGGCGACTTGTACGGAAACAAATGGGCCACCACCAACTATGGCCTCGTCTACACCGCTAAGGGAGTCGCCGCAGCTTTTGCCGGGCCGGGCGCGGCGTGGCTCTTTGCGAAGACCGGTTCCTGGTCGAAGGTCTTCTGGGCCATGATTGTGTGCGATCTGATAGCGGCGTTTATGGCTTTGTTGTGGCTCAAGCCGCTTGCAGCGCGGGTCGTCCGAAAATCGGAGCAAACCGCTGCGCTCGCCGATACTGCTACGCCGGCAAAAGCCAGTGGCATAGCGTAGGAAATATCTAAAGCGGCTCGGCCACGGTTCGTCGGCATATCGGGAATCGCATCTTTGAGATGTTACGAAGATGTTCGGATTCACGATCAGAGCGTCCGCGTGATGCGCAAGGCATACAGACTAAGCGGGCAGGGTCTTGCCGCGAGTCTCCACGGCTAACGGAATCAGCAGCAAGCCTATAGCAAAAGCAATGGAAGTCATCGCGACCGGAGTGCCGAGCGAGCCGAAATGTCGCACGCCCGCTCCCACCAGGAACGTTATTCCAGCCCCGCCAAATCGGGCGAACGACGTGGAAAACGCGAAGGCGCTCGCGCGGCACTCCGTCGGATACTGCTCGGGCAGCCAAAGAGTGTAGACAGCGAAGTTAGCTCCGCCCAATCCCAGAAAGAAGAGACAAACGAAAAACCAAGGAAGCGCGCCCGGCCCGAGATAGAAAACCTTGCCGAACGTGAGGGCGATAAACACCATCATCAGCGTGAAGAAAATAGCGAGCGCACCCCGCCGCCCGACAAACTCGGCGAGCCGCGGCATCGCCAAGCAGCCGAGAATCGTGGCGAACGACACCAGCATAATGCCCCAGGAAGCGAGCTGCGCTGCTTGCGGTGTGCTGCGTCCGCCGGCTTCAGCCAACGACGTAATAGCGGTGGGAACGTACACGGTTCCGGCCCACAGCCCGCAGATAGAAGCCAGCATAAGCAAGGCATTAACCATCGTGCGCCGCCGCCAGGCAGCCGAAAAAAGCGTGGCGAAAGGACGCCAAACAGCCCACGACCGCACAACAGCTTCCTTCTTTTTCCACGCAGCGGGCTCGGTGACTCCGTGGCGAATCCAAGCCAGCAGCAGTGCCGGAACTCCGCCTACGATGAACATCGCGCGCCACCCATAATGGCTGCCGATGCCGTAGTTCGCCAGCGCGGCGAGGAATATACCGACGTAATAACCGGTATGCATCAGACCCGCGCCCACGCGCCGCCGGCTCTCCGGCCACTCCTCAGCGACGAACGTGCCGCCCATGGCCCATTCCCCGCCGATGCCGATGCCCGCGAGTAGACGAAGAATCGCAAGTTGCCAAACGCTAGTGACGAACGCGCTGAGAAAAGTGAACAGCGAGTACCACACGATGGTCAGCATCAGTGTGCGTACGCGACCGAACTTGTCTCCGATCGGTCCCCAAAGAAACGCAAGGCCCCAGCCCACCAGAAACAGAGCGAAGAGTAAGCCTCCGTACAATCCGATGTTGCCTTTCGTGGCCGCAATGCCGGAGCGAGGAAGCAGTTCGCGCAACGACGGCACCAGGACGAGCGCATAAACAAATGAATCCATGCCGTCCAGTGTCCACCCGCCCCACGACGCCCAAAATCCCCGAATTTGATTTCGGGTGAGCGGTGTTGATGAGCCAGAGCCCGAATCGTTCGGTGGTCCGGAAGAAGGTGCGTGCATATCGTGGGACACTATAACAAACGAAGTGTTCCTGCTACTGAAAACACGCTCATCTCGGCTGCGTCGCGACGCCGGCCATACGTCGCCGACCAGCCCGCAATCAATGTGAAAACGGGTACATCAGCCAGCCAATTGCGATCCCGACCGCTAAGAACTTCAGGAAGCAAGATGCAGCATACTTCACGCGTTCCAACGCAGTTCTCTTCGTCAATCCCGCGAGCGCGATGGAAACCAGCAGCGCGAACAGGCACATCGCGGAAAAGTGCGAGATTTGCGGCGAGACGTTCCGCGCGACCAGTAGTTCCGCCCAGCTTCCGATCACATGGTTCTCCGGCCCAGAGCGATTTCGTAGGCGTCAAATACGCTGAGCAGATTTACGATTCCGGCAGCGGCAATGAATCGCGTTCCGTAATCGCCCGCCGCGCGAGAAACATTCGGACCCGCCGACTCGAGGAAACGCGATAGAAAATAAAACATTCCCGAGCCAGCATCCGCAAGGAAACCGAGCGTGCCGAAGGGCTCTCCCGTTCGCGGCGGAAACACGTTTCCACGAAGCAGGTAACCGGCAATTGCGAGCCCTCCGACCGTGAGAAAAAAGACTAACGCGCGTCCGCGGCGCCGCATCACCAGGTGACCCAGTCCCGGAACGATCCACGCAAGCACGGCAATGAACGGCGCTAGGACGTCGCGGTCGATTGCGCGTTCGACTGCGCCGCCGGCATTTCCGCCGCCGTCGCCTGTTTGAACTTCGGGCGACGATGTTCCATCAACAGGATTGTCGTTATTCACGAAGTGAGGTCACACAACTCAAGCCAGCAGCGGAAGAATTTCTTCCTGTATCGCGCCGGTCACGCGTGCTTCTTTTTCATCCACATACACGTTTACTTCGCTGCGAATGCCGAACTCTGGCAGATAGATTCCCGGCTCGATCGAAAAACAAGTATGCGGAATGATTTTCCGATCGTCGCGCGTTTCGAGCCCGTCCATATTCGCACCGTTGCCGTGGATTTCCTGTCCAATGCTGTGTCCCGTGCGATGAACGAAATATTTGCCGTAACCCGCTTTTTCAATCGTCTTGCGCGCCACTTTATCCACTTCCCAACCGTGAATTTCGCGGCCCTTGGAAACCGCCTCCTGGATAAATTTCACCGCGTTGTCTCGCGCCTCGCGCACGATGCGAAAAATCTTTGCATAAGAATCCGGCACTCGATTGCCAAGATATCCGACCCAGGTAATATCGTAATAAACGCTTCCCGTGATGTCGCGCTTGGCCCAGATGTCCAGAAGCAGCAGGTCTCCCGCGCGGATCGGCCGCGAAGATCCCGCCACCGGCGCATAGTGCGGATTCCCATTGTTCGGCTGTACCGCAACGATAGGCGGCTCGGCGCTGGTCAACCCTCGAGCGCGAAATTCATCGACGATCCACTGCTGCAGTTGGTCCTCCGTCAGTGGCTTCCCTTCTTTTACGAATTTGGCAGCGCGTGCGAATGCATCTCGCGTAATGCGATCGACAATCCTCCCAGCCTCAAAATGTCCCTGCGCTTGCTCGTGTGACCAGCTGGCTTCGAATTTCTGCACCAGATTCGCGGAACTCACGATTTTCTTTTTGAACTTGCGCAACAGTTCGATCGTCCCCGCGTCTACCAGCCCGATGTAAGGAATATTATTTTCCGGCGAATATTGCATGGCAATAATCTTGCTGCCGGCAAGCAGTCTCGGCAAACTCTTGTGTAACTCTTCCCAGCCCGAATACACCAGCGTCTTCCCGTCCAGCCCATTCAGCGCGCCTTGCTCAATTCTGTGCACCAGTTTGCGAGGTTCGCCCTTCGCCGGAATAAAATAAAACCAGCGGCGCGTCGCCATTCCGTTACTCCCGACGCCGAGAATGCTCGCAGCGATCGGATCGCGATGATGATGATCGAAAAAAAGCCAGCCATCGATTTTGTTGGCGCGCATCTCCGACTGAATTGCTTTAATGTCCGGCATTCCGTTTCACCCGCCTCAAGGAATCTCTTAAAGCCCGAGCGCTTTCATCGCCTGCGCTCGCGTCACTCCCATGATTGAAACACGTTTCGCGCCGCTTTTTCGCCCGCCACGATTCTAACAGCCGACACCGGCACGTTCAAACGCTTGTACCTCTCGCGCGAGCAGGTGACACTCTGGTTCCCTTTCGTTGAGATGGGAACTAAGAGGGGAGCTGGTGGGACCGATCTCCAGCGAAGAACATCTTGAAGGCCGTGGTTCTGTTCATCCCTACCTGCTGGCAGGGTTAACTGCGGCGTTGAGAGAATAGCCAGCCCGGCAGCGCTGGCTCGGTGAAGGCCCACTCCCAGGAATTGTGGTCTATGCCGGCATACTCGGTGTAGATCGGGTTTCCGCCCGCTTTCCGCAGCGCCGCGATGCGGTCCCGCGACAGCGCGACAGGAACGGATTTGTCGGCATCACCGTGAAAATTCCACAGAGGAGTGCCGATCGACTGAGTGGCACCCTCGGCTGTGTCGCCTCCACAAACGGCCACCGCTGCGGCGAAAAATTTCGGGCGATGTGCTGTCATGTGCCACGTCCCCGAGCCACCCATCGATTGACCCATAATGTAGATGCGGCGTTCATCGATCGAGAATTCGTGGCACACGGCATCAACGACAGCTAGCGCCGTTCGCGCGCCCTCGCCTAATCCTTGGAGCACTTTGGGCGGACCCGGGGAGTCTTGCCATATATCGTAACGGACCCACGAAGTATCGGTCTGCGGTACGAGGACGAAGCACGGGAAACGCTTCTGGTTACCCGGAAGCAACCAGACGCGTGTACCAAAAACGTTGCCGAGCCCCAGCTGCTTCAGATTGTCGTTGCCCACCCCTCCGCTGCCATGCAGATATACCACCAAGGGCAGTTTCCCGGCTCCTTCTGGCCGGAACAATCGATAGGGCATCGACATGTCATCGCCTTTGTATACGCGCGCCTCGTACTTGTTTTCCAGTCCATCGGATTGTTTCTTAAACGCTTCGATGAGAGCAAGCCTCTCCGGCGACATTGGGGCGCCGGGAGCGAGCGCGGGAGTGGAATCGTAATTCGCCGCGGAGGCATTTGGCGCAAACGAGAAGTCGAGACCTATCTGCGTCGCAGCAAGCCACGCTCCCGCTGAGGCCGAACCCAACAGGCGAACTGCTTCTCGTCGAGTAATCATATGCGTTGTATCCTCTTAGGCTGCTTGCGATTTATCTGTAGGACTAAACACATAGACGATTTGAACAAAGAACCGGTAGCAGCCCGCCCGCGAATGCTCTACTCCTATCTGGGAAATGATGAGGTAACAACGCGCCACGCCGCGCGAACTGCGAGTGTCACGCCGCTCCGTAAGCAATTGATTCTAAAAGGACGAAAAATAAGTCGCGCAGCCGTCGCAAACTTCAGGTAATATTTCGCGCTCCCAGTGCGTATTTAGAACCGACCACCAACATCACAAATGGACGCTATAACACTCGAAAACGTCACCAAGTCATATGACTCGGTAACCGCCGTTAGCGGAATCAATCTGCGAGTTCGCCAAGGTGCCATTCTCGGACTGCTCGGCCCCAACGGAGCCGGCAAAACCACCACCATCCGTATGATTATGAACATCCTGGTTCCGGATGCAGGCTCGATTAAGATCCTCGATCAGCCGGTCAGTGATAGCACTCGCGACTTGATCGGTTATCTCCCCGAAGAGCGCGGACTTTATCCGCGGATGAAAGTCCTCGACATCATCGTTTTCCTCGCTGCACTTCATGGACTGACGGAAGAGGAAGCGGCCCGCCGCGCCAAGGAATGGCTAGCTCGGCTCGGGCTGTCCGAGTGGTCAGGAAAAAAACTGCTCGACCTCTCGAAAGGCATGCAGCAAAAGGTCCAGTTCATTACCGCAGTCATTCACAAGCCGCCGCTGGTGATTCTGGACGAGCCCTTCTCCGGCCTCGATCCTGTGAACGCCGCCACCGTGGAAGAAATTATGCTCGAGATGCGCTCAAAAGGCTCCACCATCGTTCTCTCCACGCACCGAATGGAACAGGTTGAGAGAATGTGCGACGCGATTTGCTTGATCGACAAAGGCCGCAACGTGCTCGACGGCGAACTTCGCACCATCAAGCAGTCCTACGGCAAGAACACGCTGCACATTGAGTTTACCGGCAGCGACAGTTTTTTAAGTAATCCTGCAATCACCAACGTAACCCGACTCGGAAACGGTGTGGAAGCCAAGCTACAGCCCGGCGCCGACCCGCAGGAAATCTTGAAGGCTGCCGTGCAAGCGAATGTTTCCATCACGCGCTTCGAGCTGCTTGAGCCCTCGCTGAATGAAATCTTTATCGATAGGACCACCCGTGCGTAAACTTCGCCTGATCATCAAGCGCGAGTACTTAACGCGCGTAAAGACCAAGGGCTTCATCATTGGAACGATCCTCGTGCCGCTGCTGGGCGTCGCGTTTTGTCTGCTAATTATTTTTTTGGTGCGCCACAAGCCTAGCCAGACCATGCGTCTTGTTGTTGTCGACAATTCTGGCACGCTCGCGCAGCCCATCACCCACAATCTCGATGGCAAGCTCGAGAATGGCCAGCCGGAATTCACCATCGTGGAAACCATGGTTCGCCCTGCGTCTCCTGACGCCGTGCAGCAGGACCTGCGTTCGCGCATCAATTCGGAGAAAATCGACGCGTACCTTTGGATTCCCGCGGACGGAACTCAATCCTTCGAGCTGCACATGCGCAATCCCGACAACTTCGCTCTCATCGGTCCGCTTTCCGGCGCCGTCGATCAGGCGGTAATTTCAGCCAGGCTCAGCGACCGCGGCGTGCATTTGGACGACATCAAGGCCGTCCTCCGCGGCACAGACCTCCAGCTCCTGAAGGTCAGCGAAGCTGGTGAGTCCGTGGAAAAAGGGCAAAGCATCGGAATTGCCATCGCTCTGGTGATCTTGCTTTACACCGCGTTGCTGATGTACGGCATCATTACCATGCGCTCCGTCCTCGAAGAAAAGACCACACGAACCATGGAAGTCCTGATCTCCGCCGTAAGCCCCTTCGAGCTTCTCTGTGGAAAAATCCTGGGAGTGGCGGCAGCCGCATTCACGCAGTTCGCCATCTGGATGATTTCCACCGCGCTGCTTTTTTCTTATGGCGCTCTAGCCGCAGCGGGCATGGGCACGGGATCGGCTTTATCCGGAGTCCACATTCCGATTTCGCTGGTGCTTTATGCCGGAATCTTTTTCTTCGGTGGATATTTTCTATATTCCGCGATGTTTGCCGCGATCGGATCCGCTTGCTCGAACGAGCAGGATGCCCAACAATTGCAATGGATCGCTATGGCGCCGCTGGTTTTTTGCATGGTGATTTATAGCCTGGTTCTTAACGACCCCTCATCCACAACTTCCGTCGTTCTCTCCGAAATTCCATTTTTCTCCCCAGTGCTGATGGCTCTGCGCATTTCGCTGCAGACGCCTCCTTTTTGGCAGATCGCGCTTGCGCTGGTCCTGCTGTTTCTCACCACTATAGTCTCCATCTACGCCTCCGCGAAAATCTATCGTGTCGGAATCCTGATGTACGGCAAGCGCCCTTCCGTGGTCGAAATGTTCCGTTGGCTCCGCTATTCGTAGCACCGATTTGCGCGCTTTAGGTCTCGCGGCCGATGACGATGGTCACCTAAGGTAAGGCGCTGAAGGAACTGCTCTTGATACTGCTTTTTAGGGGGTCGGAGCTTTAGCTCCGACATTAACGCTTCGTGGAGCTGTGGGCTTTAGCCCCCTGAGGAAAATCGGGATGCAACCCCGTCGTCGCACCGATGCCCGGTGTTCGTAGAGCCCGGCGTCCCGGCTCTTTTTCTTTGACTGGCGACCACGCGTATCTATTGATTCAGCTTCCGCGCGCCGAAAAGCGCAGTCCCGACTCGAATTTCCGTTGCACCCTCTTCAACTGCAACTTCGAAGTCGTGACTCATCCCCATCGAAAGCACGGGCAACGCACGCCCGATGCGGCGAGCCAAATCCGCGCGAATCTCCCGCAACTTGGAAAAATACGGCCGCACCTCTTCCGGATCATCCAGAAACGGCGGAATGGTCATCAGCCCAAGCAACTCCAAATTCGCAAGCCCTGCAACCCCCTCCGCTAGCATCGGCAAATCCGCTTCCGCCACTCCGCTCTTAGTAATCTCGCCGCCCAAGCTCACCTCGATCGAGATTTGCAGCCGTTTGCCACTCGCGGCGCCGCTTTTCGTAGCGCCTGCGTCCCGCCGGCTCTTTTCTGAAGACATTGTTGCGGATTTCCCGCCGCCTTCCGCCACAGCCGCATCGAGTTTCTGTGCCAGCGCCAAACTGTCCACCGAATCCACGCGATCAAAAAGACTCGCCGCGCGCCGCGCTTTATTGCTTTGCAGATGGCCGATCAAGTGCCACGTGGCGTCAAGGTCCGCAACGCGGGCCTGTTTAGACTCCCACTCCTGTACCCGATTCTCCCCAAAGTGTCGCAATCCCAACTCGTAAGCCGCGCGAATCGCCTCGAAGGGAAATGTCTTTGACACCGCGACAATCGTCACATCTTCAACACGCCGCCCCGCGCGCCCAGCCGCTCGCGCCACGCGCTCTCGAATGCGGTCGAGATTCTCAGCGACTGCAGACTTTTCCGTCGTCATCGCGCGCGATTCTACCACGCGCGCAAGCGCAGATCAGGAATCGCAGTTCGCCATGGAAGGGTCCTCAAAATCCCGGACAGCGTGCGTTGCGGCATCTTTCAAAATCAATGCATCTTGCGGAAAGTTACAAAACTACAGATTAGAAACCGATGGCTTTGCCGTTAGTTCTGCCGTCGCTTGCGCCCAGACGTTCACCTGCCTTCGCATCGATCGCGATGCACTCGCCCTCGCTCCAGTAAGGTCTCCAGTCTGCGTCCTCACGGGTTCCAAACTCAATCTTGTATCCCATGCCCTCAAGCACCTTTACCGTATCCGGCGAGAACCACTGCTCTACACTCAGTACATCCGGCATCCACTGATTGTGAAACCGCGGCGCGTTCACAGCTTCCTGTACGTTCATTCCATAATCAACGACGCCTATCAGCGCAAGCGCCACCGTCGTGATGATCCGCGAACTCCCCGGCGAACCCAGCACCAAAAAGAGCTTGCCATCCTTCAACACGATTGTAGGAGTCATCGAAGACAGCGGCCGCTTCCCCGGCCCGATCGCGTTGGCCGCTCCTTGAATCAATCCGTCGCTGTTAGGAACTCCCGCCTTCGCCGCAAAATCATCCATTTCGTCGTTCAGGAGGAAGCCCAAACCCTCGGCAGTGACCCTCGATCCAAACCAAGCGTTAATTGTAGTTGTCACCGCGACCGCATTTCCGTCCGCATCCACAACTGAGTAATGGGTGGTATGTTGCGACTCGCGCGTAGTCGCAGCCGGCGCGTGCTCCCGCTCGTATTGTTGCAGCTCGCTGAAAATTGCAGGCCGCTTCAAATCTTTGCTTACGCTCGCGCGTTCCGGATCAATCGTTTCCCGCCACGCCGCTCCATATTTTTTGTCAATAAGCTGAGCCACCGGAAGCTTTGAAAAATCCGGATCGCCCATAAACTCCGCCCGATCAAAAAAAGCCCGCCGGAACGCTTCGGCGATCAGATGGACCGATTGCGCAGAGCGATTTCCCGCTTTCGCCAGATCGAAACCTTCCAGAATGTTAAGTGCTTCAACCAGCGCTACTCCTCCGGACGACGGAGGCGGCGCACTAATCACTTCATATCCGCGATACGTCCCGCGCACCGGTTCGCGTTCCTTCACTTTGTAATTCGCCAAATCCTGCGCAGTAATCAGCCCGCCGCCTTTCTGTACTGCCGCCGCCAATTCGCGCGCCATCGCTCCGTGATAGAACTCATCCGGGTTTTTCGCAATGCGCTCCAGCGTCCGTGCTAGTTCAGGTTGGCGAAAAATCTCGCCTTGCTTGTAGTAATTTCCGTCTCGCTGGAAGATCCTCCGCGATTCTGGAAACTTATCCAGATGCGCGTCCTCTCGCATATCCCGCGCCTGCTCCCACTTCAGTGGAAACCCTTCACGAGCCAATCTGATCGCCGGTGCCATCACTTGCGCCATCGTCAACTTGCCAAATTTCTTTTCGGCGTAAACGAGACCCGCCACCGACCCCGGCACGCCAATCGACTTATACCCGATCGTGCTCGCCCCACTGATTACATTGCCTTGCGCATCCAAATACATGTTGGCGGTCGCCGCTGCCGGAGCCTCTTCGCGAAAGTCGACGAAGTGTGCCTTCCCGTCGGCCATCCGAATCAACATGAACCCGCCTCCGCCCAAATTCCCCGCCGCCGGATGCACCACTGCCAGCGCGAATCCCGTGGCAACTGCTGCATCCACTGCGTTCCCACCCGCTTGCATGATCTCCACACCCGCTCTTGACCCCAGCTCGTTACTGCTCACCACCATCGCGTGCCGAGCACGTACCGGATACCTGTCGCTGTCCGCTCCGAGCGGAGCACCCCCCGCCAGCGTCGCCACCACAAGAAGCGTGATGAAAAGCTTGCACCAAATTCTCATGAGAACCTCGCTGCGAACATGTCCCATGTTCAACCCAATGTCAATGCACGTCGATACAGTTCTTTGTTGCACGAATCCGGGAGATTCCCTCAGAATTTTTTAATCGGAAGCCGGTAGTAGTTCTTCGATTAGCGGAACGATGGCGACACGGTTAGCACTTGGACCTATTTCACTGAATGGACGGAGTTCGGTGGAATTAGTACAAAAAAAGATGCGAAAGACACTTAACGAAATGTGCATCCTAGCCAGAATATATAGCCTGCATGGCTAATCCACAAGCTGCAAGGCGATGCTGTTTTCGACGACAGACCCCCGGCGCGCGGCTTGGACACACGCACTGAAATTCACAGACTGGACTGGCGAAGACTATCCGCGCACGCCCTGCTATTGATATGGCACGGCGTTACGGGCAAAATCTTCTCATGTCTTTTACCAGAACGATTTCGAGCGCAGCGTAGTGTCGATGGCCGACCAGGTTATGTCCGCTCAGACCGCCTCCCTGCCTACGGAAGACGCCGGACGTCTCAACCATTTCGACGTCCTGATCGTCGGCGCCGGTCTTTCCGGAATCGATGCAGCCTACCACCTCCAGACGAAGTGCCCGAAAAAGACTTTCACCATTCTCGAGAGTCGAAACGCGATCGGAGGAACCTGGGACCTCTTCCGCTATCCGGGAGTTCGTTCCGATTCCGACATGTACACGCTCGGCTTCGGTTTCCGACCGTGGCGTGACAAGAAGTCGATCGCTGGCGGCCCCGTTATCCTGAAATACCTCCAGGAAACTGCTCGCGAGTATGGCATCGATCGCAAGATTCAATTTGGTTACAAGGTCAGCCACGCATCGTGGTCTTCGTCCGACGCTCTTTGGACCATTGATGCGACCGGCCGGGACGGAAAGCCAGTACAGTTCACCTGCAACTTTCTTCACATGTGCACCGGCTACTACGATTATTCCGAGGGTTACATGCCAGGCTGGCCGGCCATGGATCGATACCGCGGCCGTCTCGTGCATCCGCAGCATTGGCCCGAAGGTATCGACTACAACGGCAAGCGCATCGTCGTGATCGGCAGTGGCGCGACGGCCGTGACCCTAGTTCCTGAACTCGCCAAGTCGGCCGCACACGTGACCATGCTGCAACGCTCTCCGAGCTACATCGTGGCGCGGCCCTCCGAGGATCCAATCGCAAAGTGGATGCTCCGCCATCTCCCCGCATCTGTGGCTCATCACCTCGTCCGCTGGAAGAACGTGCTTCTCGGGATATACTTCTACAATCTGGCGCGCCGAAAGCCCGACGGCACAAAAAAAGTGATACAGGGTTACGTGCGCGAGTTTCTCGGCCCCGACTACGACGTCGAAAAACATTTCTCTCCGCGCTACAACCCCTGGGACCAGCGCCTTTGCCTCGTCCCCGACGGGGATCTGTTTCTCGCAATCCGCTCGGGCAAGGTATCGATCGCTACCGATGAGATTGAGGCGTTTACCGAAACTGGTCTACGGCTGAAGTCGGGCCAGGAACTCGAAGCGGACATAATCGTCACCGCCACCGGACTGAAGCTAAAACTTCTCGGCGGCCTGCAAATGTCCATCGACGGCGCTCCCATCAATCCGGCGCAATCGATTACTTACAAAGGAATGATGAACAGCGACATCCCCAACTTCGCCTGGTGTTTCGGCTACACCAACGCTTCCTGGACGCTGAAGTGCGATCTCACATCGAAATACGTCTGCCGCGTGCTGAATTATATGGACGCGCACGGTTACGACTACTGCACGCCGCGTCGCCGCGATCCGAGCATCGTCGAAGAGCCCGCCCTCACGCTCACGTCCGGCTATCTCCAAAGATCGAGCGCCATCCTTCCAAAACAGGGATCGAAAAAGCCGTGGAGGTTGTATCAGAATTACGCCCTGGATCTGGCCTCGCTGCGTTTCGCCAGACTCGACGACGGCACCATGGAGTTCACGAAGCGGCAAAACGGAAACCAGATTTAGCTCATGCTCAATTGCCGTGTGGCCAGTTTTTCGTCGAGACTCCGGCATCTCGTGTAGTCAATGTTCGGTTCCGCGACAGCGCATCTCGCAATCGCACACTGTGTAGGCAGCGCGATATAGTTCAGTTGGTGTAAGTCATCGCTCATCATATACATCGCCAGTCTCGGCTAATGGGTGAGGACATGCAGTTCTTGGCGCAACTCTCGGTGTGCCGGCTGACTCTATGGTGGGATAGGAGACGTGGATGCAAACACTCCTTCAGGATCTTCATTTCGCCGTTCGGCAGTTGCGTAATTCTCCCGGATTTGCCGCGCTCGCGGTGCTCACGCTTGCGTTTGGCATTGGCGCGAACACCGCAATGTTTACAGTCGTCGAGAACGTGCTGATTCGCCGGCTCCCCTACGCGCATCCGGACCGCTTGGTCCGCATAGGTCCGCCAATCGGCAGCGGTTTGGGCAATACTTCGTGGCTGAACTACCGCGACGTTCGTGATCAAACGAGAAATATGGATTTGGTCGGCTGCTATGCCGAAGACGTAGCCGTCGTGCGAGGCATGGACGGCTCGGTGAGCGTGGTAGCTCCAGGCGTCACTCCCAGTGTGTTCAAGATGCTCGGCGCGCGCCCGCTGCTGGGTCGCACGTTTACGGAAGAGGAGAGCCAGCCCGGCGCACCCAAGACCGCTGTGATTTCAGAAGGATTGTGGCGAAACGTGTTTCATTCCGATCCTGAAATATTGAGCCGCACGGTCACAGTAAACGGTCAGCCCCGCGCGATCGTCGGCGTCATGCCCCGCGATTTTCGATTCCCTGAGTCCGTAGGTCAGGAGATGCAAAAAGGCTTGTGGCTCCCTCTGCAGCCAACAGCAGAGATGCAGACCGCCCGCGGCGAGAGCTTCTTCGCCATCATCGGGGAACTCAAGCCCGGTGTCACCGTGGCTCAAGGCCACGCGGAATTAACCGCGATCGTACAGCGCATCCACGAGCTCGATCCAAAGACCGCAACGGATCTTTCACTTCGAGCAATCCCTTATCAAGAAACGTTGACCGGGCCTGTTGCTCCTGTTTTCCTGGCGCTTTTGGTGGCCGTCGGGCTGGTGTTGCTCATTGCTTGCGCAAATGTTGCCAATCTGTTGATAGCCCGTTGCCTCGTCCGCCAGCAGGAGTTTGCAGTGCGCGCCGCGCTGGGCGCGGGACAGTGGCGCTTGATGCGGCAGCTTATCGCCGAAGGAGCTTTGCTCAGCGCTCTCGGTTGCGCCTTCGGATTTGCGCTCGCCGCGTTTGCGATCGAATTAGTGCACAAGCTGCCTCCGGATACTATTCCGCGCGCTGAAAATATCGGACTTCGCTGGACGGTTGTGCTGGTCTTAGCTGCAATTGCTACGGTGACCACAGTCCTATCGGCATTCTTGCCTGCCTGGATTGTCTCGCGCTCCGACCCGCAGCGTGTGTTGCAGGGCGCTTCTCGCGGTCTGGGAGCGCGGTCTGTGCGGCGCCGTCTCAGCGGTGCGGTAGTGGCGGGCGAAGTGGCTCTCTCAGCGCTGCTCCTGGTTGCCACCGGCCTGTTGTTCCACACGCTGTGGAACCTCGAGCATGTTCAGTTGGGATTCGATGTCACGCGAGTCACCACCTTCACCGCCATGCCCGCGGATGCCTCCGGCTTTGCGGGGATGACGGTTTCTTCCGACGTGGCACACGCTCCCACGTCGGTTGCCACCCTGGTTTATCAGCCGGTGCTCGAACGAATGCGAAATACTCCCGGTGTGGAAGATGCCGCCCTGGATACGGCGCCTCCATTCTCGGGGATCGATCTGCACTCCAGCTTCGATATCGTGGGGCGTCCAAAGCACGTCGGCGAAGATGGCAATGCGCGCGTTACGGCCATGAGCGGAGGATACGCTCGCTTGATGCGAACGCCGATGATTCGAGGCCGCATGATTAGCGATGACGATACTGAAAGCTCCCCTTTTGTCATCGTCATTAACGAAACTCTGGCACGAAAGTATTTTGCAGGGAAAGATCCTTTGGGAACGCAACTTGATCTGGGCGGCAAAGACACCGGAATGATCCGGCCTTACACGATTGTCGGCGTCATTGGCGACCAAGTGGATGCCAGCACCTCTCAACCGCCGCAGCCGGTTCTTATGATTCCTTGCCGGCAGGTGCCCACCAGCTCACTTTTCTATCCGGCTCTCGTAAAGACCGTCGTGAATTTCATGGTGAAGACTCGCGGTGAAGTAGCAGTCGCACCAGCCATGCGGTCGGTTTTTCACGAGCTCGCTCCGGACTACGCCCTCGATGATTTCCAGACCATGCAGCAAGCCGTGGACCAGAGCAATTTCAGCTCGCGAATCGGCCTTTATCTTACCGGCGTCTTCGCGGGGATGGCTGTGATGATGGTGATCGCTGGATTGTACGGCGTCCTCGCGCAGCTGGTGAGCTATCGCCGCCGCGAATTCGGCATACGTCTCGCGCTGGGCGCCACTCCCAACGGGATTTCGGGCATGGTCTTGCGCCAAGGCCTGGTGTTCGTCGGCGCCGGCTTGGTGATTGGGATCGTAGCGGCAGTGTTCGCTGGAAATTTGGTGAAAAGCTTCTTGTATCAAGTGCAGCCGGCGGATGCGTGGACATATCTCGGTGTCGTGTTCCTGCTGCTGCTTGTAGGAAGCGTTGCCGCACTCATTCCCGCGCACCGAGCTGCAACAGTCGAGCCTATGACCGCTCTGCGAGAGGAATGAACGGATCCTTTGATTCGCCCAAGGCTGACCAGCGATGCGAGAAGTCGAAACAGCCGCTTTGAAAACGGCTTACCCTCGGGATTGGGCTTTTGCCTTCGTATTTCTCGAAAGGCGCCCGCCGATCCGAGACCATTCCTCGAACGCGTCCGCAGCGGGCTGAAGCCGTCCTGAATTCATAATGTTTCCCGGATCGAGCCCGCGCTTGATCGCGGCCACAGCCTTCACACCGAGCGGCGAAATATCTGCAGCTAGCCAAGGCAAATGCTCCGTGCCAACTCCATGATGATGCGAAAGCGTCGCGCCGTGATCCATGAACGACTGCTGCGCCGCCCGCTTCACCCTTAGATACTGCTCCATTTCACGCCCTATCTGTTGCATGAAACCGAACGTGAAATAAACGCTCGCGCCGGACCGATAAGTATGGCTGATATGGCATCCGCTAAACGGCGGAACGCCGCTTTCTAAAACGCTGTCTCGTATAGCCGTCATCGTGGCTTGGTACAGAGGAAGCAGGTTGCTCCAGACCGTCGATGTCTCGCTCACGTCCGTGGTGACGTCGCGCTCCAGCAAAAAATCGCGGATATGCGGAAAGTCGTATTTTGTTGACTCGAAAGATCTACCCGCACTCGCCCCCAGACTAACTCCACCGAATTTGCGGTAAATCGCGCTCACTTCGCGCATTTGGCGCGCGACGTCATCTCTGCGCCCCTCAAACGCGGTCAGCATCAGACAAGCCCGGGGCAAATTAAAGCCTCTTACCCGCAGATAACGTTTGAATATTTTGCCGGCCGTTTGCGAGAGTCGCGATGACGCCGGCTTGAACGCCAGCGACAGCGCGGTCTTGTCCGGATCGTTCAACCGCACCATCGACGGCTTACACTCTCTGTTCACGCATTCGCGCATCGCCTGCAGGCCACCGTCGAACTCAGGGAACAAATACGCCGGAACGATCCGCGACTCGGGCTGCGGATGGACGCGCATCGTCGCCTCGGTGATTACTCCCAACGTTCCTTCGCTGCCGATGCACAAATGGTTCATGTCAATCCCATTCGACGATTTCGGCACCGTCCGCGTCGCCAGCACGCCTTCCGGCGTCACCATGCGCAACGCGATCACCATATCCTCGATCTTGCCGTACTTATCGCTCTGCATCCCCGCAGATCGCGTTGCGATCCAGCCGCCGAGCGTCGAGTGCAGAAACGAATCTGGGAAATGTCCCAGCGTCAAGCCGTGCGCGCTCAACTGCCCTTCCAGATCGGGACCAAACACTCCCGCCTCGACGCGCGCGGTATACGATTCGGCGTCCACCTCCAACACTCGCCTCATCCGCCGCATATCGAGAGAAACCACGAGGCGCTCGTTTTCCGTCCGCTCCAGGCAGCCGGAAATATTCGATCCACCGCCGAACGGAATCACCATCACGTCGTGATGTGCTGCCGCTCGCAGCGTTGCTACTACATCGCTCTCGCATTCCGGATAGACCACCATGTCAGGAGCGCCTTCTGCTGATCCGTGCCGCAATCGAAACAAGTCGCGAAAGCCTTTGCCATACGCGTGAATCACACGCTCGTAACAGCTGTCGCAAACCTGTTCTGCATGAAGAGTTGATTTCAGTTCCGCCAAAAAACGAGGTTTGACGATCGCTTCCGGCAGTCGCACTTCCTCGAACGATACCAGCGGTGTAGGAGGATTTTCTCGTTCAATACCAAGTTGTGTTTTCGCGAAGGGCCAGAAGCTTGGATGGGCTTTAGAATCGAAACCTGCCTCGACATCGCCCCAACCCCACCACTTCATATGCCTGGGGCTGTAATTCATAACCGCTCTCCTCGCATCGGCGGAGTACACGAAATTTCTTGCCTGCGGGCTGGCATGTTATCCCTTTTCGTAGGCCCCAGCCACTAAGTTTCCTGCCAGTTCGTTTTACGATGTCTGCATATCCTGCGCGGCCGCGATTCAAAAGAACGAAAAATCCCTCGCTTCCTCACATCCGATTCGCGAATCCTTGCGTAACTATCACAGGGCGAAGTTGCACCGGGACGGTTGCTCGCTAAGGCCGCCACCGCTGCATTCCCTAATTACAAAATCCTAAAGGAGTTTTAATCATGAGCGCAAATGATGAAAAGCTACCAGTGCGTCCAGACGTGCCTCAGGAAGAAGGAACCAGCCGCAGAACTTTTCTTCATCGGTCCGCAATTGCCGGAGCCGCGGGTGCCGCAGGACTCGGAGGTCTTTTGAGTTTTGCTTCGCCCAGCGCATACGCATCGAGCGCCCGCGCTCATGACGATCGCGACGAGGACCGTGATGGTTCAAAGAAGCGCGACACGAACATCCTGATCGCCGCGGAAATTGCCGAAGCTCTCGCCGTAACCACCTACACCCACATCATTAATACGGCGCCATTCTTCAAGAATCTGCCTTCCGACGATCAAGGCTACCTCATCGGAGCGCGCCAGGAAGAAATGTCCCACTATCTGCTGGAAAAATCCGTCACCGACCAACCGTCTCCGTTCACTTCGTTCTTTTACCCCAAAGGCATGTTCGAGAGTGCACAGACCACTCTGAACACGCTAGTCACACTCGAAGACGCATTTATCGCTGCCTATCTCGTCGGCGTCCGCAATTTCAGCACGCGCGATTTGCGCGTAACTGCCGCGCGTATCATGGGCATCGAAAGCGACCATCGCACCCTGGCTCGCGTGTTAGGCTCCGACGTCGCCTCCCAGGATGGCGGCCCCATCACCAAAATTACCGGCGCGCAAGGCGTTGAGGAAAGCGTCGCTCCTCCCAACAACAACGGCTACGAGCGCACACTCTGCTGGACGGAGATTTCACAGGCGGTCACCGCTCTCACGCCTTTCGTTGACATCACCGCGGCCAAAGCTGCCGGATTCGACGTCTCCAAATCCTTCGGCTTCGATCCATTTACTCCAACTTTGCCGAACCCCTTGGGAGACTTCATCTCCTTCGCAGGCTGCTAGCATCACCGTTAACGTGGGCGAGGCTTCTCATTTCGAGCGAGCCTCGCCCATTTTCCTCGATGCAGTTATCTAAAACGCTGGGAAGCGTTCCGCCGGCCTGCAGTTGAAGGTTTTCGAAGCGCCGGCGTCTCGCCGGCTCTTTTGAATCTGCGGCTGCCACACTCTAATCGCGATAAAGAACGAAGGGCGGTTTTTGAAATGTGCGGATTTTGATTCTGCGGTCGCAATCTTTCGTCTTGGTGTTTTACCTCTTTTCCAAATGCTCCTAAAAGCTCCAATCTCGTTTACGCAATCGCAAATTCATCACGACTGCCCGCCAGGACGCGTCGGTCTCGCCGTTCCCTTCACAAAACAAGAATCGCAAACTCTCGTGCCATCCTTCAGAGTGAAGTCCACTCGCCGCGTAGGATCAATCTCTGTTCCGCATTTTCCGCACCGTTCTTCGGTTCGCTCGGCCATAAGCATTCTCCTCTCTCATTAAATCACAAATCGATTCGTCGCCGCGCAACTAGGTTGCAATCCTGCTCCGTGTTGGTTTACTTATAGCTTCGGAAAAGCGGGTCGAGGAGAGTTCGCCATGCCGTCCAAGTTCGATCTCTACAACAATGCCTACGGGAATTACGAGTCGCCCGCCTACCGCGAAGTTCGCATCGAGACCTATGGCGAAGACTTCGGCCAAACAAGCTGGGTCACAACGGAGGAGTCCGCCGAAATCCCCCAACTCCTCGGCCTCTCGCGAGATTCTTATGTTCTGGAAATCGGCTGCGGCTCCGGCAGATACGCCTTGCACCTTGCGGAAAAAATCGGCTGCCGCATTGTCGGCCTGGACATCAACCAATCCGGCATCCAAAACGCGAACCAGCTCGCGCAAGCCGCAGGCCTCGCTTCACTGGCGAGTTTCCAGCAGGTTGATGCTTCGAAGAATCTCTCTTTCGACGAAGAAACTTTCGACGCCGTCTTCTCGAATGACGTCATGTGCCACCTTCCCGGCAGACTTGGCGTCTTCGCCGAAATCTTTCGCGTCCTGAAGCCCAACGGGCGCTTCCTCTTCACCGACGCTCTCGTGATCGCCGGAATGATTTCCTCCGAAGAAATCACCACGCGCAGCTCAATCGGCTTTTACGAATACAGCCCGCCCGGTGAGAATGAACGCCTCATGGACCAAGCCGGCTTTTCCGGCATCCGCGCAATCGACACTACCGAAAACGCCGCCCGCATCTCGCAGCGCCGGCACGTTGCGCGCGAGAAACACAAATCAGCCCTCGTCGCCGCGGAAGGCTCCGCCAACTTCGACGGCATCCAGCGCTTCCTCTCCAACGTCCATAACTTAACCAGCGAAAGGCGCCTCCTCCGCTATCTCTACTTCGCCACCAAGCCGTGAAATGTGGCTCAGGCTTAGCCTCATACCTCACTCCCTTTAATTTTCCCTCGAAGTTCGATTTGCTACTGCTGCGGAGGCTTCTCTGAAGGCGCCGTGCGAACTCCGATTCCAATTTCCATCGCGGTGTTCTCCGGGAACACAACGTCGCGTCCCCGCGCTACGAAATGTATGTACACGGACCTGCCCGCGCCGAGCGCTCCCATCGCGATCCCTAGCGGCTGCGATCGCGCTACCAGCCCCACCACAATTCCGACAAGTTTGAATCCACCCGCGCCGCCAGCCGACTTGTTCAAAACATCTGCATCACCGTCGCCTGCCGCCGACACCGCCGCCAGTCCCAGCGCGATTCCCGTTTGCAGATAGCGCGTTTTGGGCGACGTGGCCTGCGCGCCCCCTTCGGAGTCCAGTTTCAAATTATCGCTTTTCGCCGATTGCACTCCGCCCAGCACCGCGCTCACCTTTTCGTCCAGCCCGCCCGGCAGAACGAGATCGTGAAACACAAATCTTAGCTGCCCGTTGCGGCTCATATAGCGCGCCGGTTGCACCTGAATCACCGAGCCCTTCAGGATCGCTCCCTGCGGCAGAATCAATCGCTCGCCGTCGAGCAGCGGCCGAGAGAGCATCGCTTCCACTTCGTCACCCTTCTGCGATGTTGCCGAATTCAGCGCCGTCACCAACCGCGCGCGCACAAACGCGCCGTCCGGCGGCGGAGACCGGAGCGACTCCGCGAGTTGCGGGCTGAGCGCTTCAGTGCCGAAATCCAGCGGCTGTCGAAGTTCCGCTAAATAAACAGTCCCTGCGTCGATGTACTGCGGATGCACAGGAAGTTGCGAGATAGCGTAACGCTCCACCTTGCGCAGTTTTCCCGGCTGCTTCACCTGTTCCATCGCCGAGTTCCATTCGCGCTTGGCTTCAGCCTTGGCTTCCTTCGCTTTCTCGGCGGCAGCATCCTTCGCGTCTTTCGTCTTGTCCGGGTCTTTAGCCGTGACGAACTGAATCACTTGCCCCGGCCCCGGAGTAACGCGAGTGCGTACCGGAAGATGCTTTCCATCGGGAAGAACAAACTCGGTGAATTCGACGTCGATTTTGTGCGCCGGACTGAATTCGGCGTTCAGCGCGTTAAGCGCCCGCTCTCCAGTGGAGATGCCTTCGATCTTCGTGATCTCGCCCGTCACTTTCGTGCCGACCGGCACCACCAGCTTGTCGAACGCCCACACCGGTTCAACGACGTGTCCACTGATGGGTTGCCCGATTTTGCGAATTCGCACTTCTTCATCCAGCGCAATCTGAATCGCCATTCCTTCCGGAACGATTCGAGGGATTGTCTCTTGCGCCGTAATCGCGCCTTGGTTTTCAACCGCGTTCGGCCTGGAAGGAGCAACAGGAGTCGGCGTTGTATCCTGGCTGGCTGGTCTGGAAGGAACAACAGAACTCGGCGTCGCGTCTTGCCCGCCCGGCCTGGAAGCAAGGGGAGCCGTCGCGTCCTGCCCGCTCGCCCACCCGGCACAAACGCACGCGAGAAGGAGGGAGCAGACCGCGCGCGTCAAAGCCATCACACAAACTCCAATTCCCCCATCTTACCACCACTCTCCACCCTCCCCCGCCGAGCATCCTCTTTGCTTCACACGACTTCTCGGCGCGCACCGCATCCACATGGCCATGGCGAGGCTGACGTCCCGGCTTTCGTAGCGCCGGCGTCTCGCCGGCTCTTTTGATTTTCTTGGTGGCTAATGTAGCTCAGGTCTTCAGACCTGAGGTCTTTGCCCTGCCCTTGCACGTCCAATGATCTGCTCGTGCGTTTGTCTTTCGCTGCGCCGGGCGCCCCCGCAGATTCTCTTGATTCCGCTTCCTCCGCTCTGCGCTGCACGTTGTCATCTCTGAAAACGCGACTCTCAAGCAATCGAGATCGGTCCGCCTTAGGTTTGAATGTAGCGCCAGGGCCTTCAGTCCGGCATCTTGCTTCTGGGTTTGGTAGCGCCTGCGGGTTTCCGAATGCCTCGGCTTGTTAAGGATTCGGTTTTCTGTATTTCAGTTCACAAATGGATAGATCTCGTCAGCGATCCAATAATTTGCCAAAACAAATGCAAGGAGAGTTCCAATCGCCCATAGTCCCCGGCGCTGACGCTCGCTGCTAAGAGATAGGCTTCGCAATGGAATATCGACGAGGTAAGCCGCGCAGTAGCAAACGTTGGCCAGTAATCCAAGAATGGCAAAAAGTAGCAGCGAATGCAGCGTCATCGCCGGACGAAAATGAGGCCAGGTTGCGAGAACCCAGAAGACGACCACTCCGGTAAGAACAAAATTATAGATCAGACGACCCCGCTCCCAAAAACGCACCGCCTCCATGAGGCTCCCTTTGGAGCCCCCAGTCGGCGTTTCGCCAAAATCTTCTAATTGGCTCCGATCCACATTCTGCATGTGCCTTTTGCCTTCTCTGAGGACCCGCATCACAAAGATACGCCATTTCCTTCGTGTGTAAAGTACTTTGCTAGACAAAGTTCGCAGAAGAGTCTCAAGTATCTAGGCGCTCACACTCAGGAGAGGTTTAACCTTCTGGCGGTCGCCTTCAGGCGGGCAAGGCAATCTTGCTGGTTAACTATCCGCCGAGTGCTCAAAACTGCGGCCGCCCGCAATCCCACTACAGCAGGCCTATGTTAGACTGAACGCCAGTTCGATGCCTGCCCGTGGAAAATTTGTCGTTCTCGAAGGAATCGACGGCTCCGGCAAACGCACTCAGCTCGACATGCTCACGCGGGCCTTCGCATCGCGCAACGTGTCATTCTCGCAGATCAGCTTCCCGCGCTACGACGGGTTTTTCGGCAAGCTCGCGGCGCGCTACCTGAACGGCGAATTCGGCTCGCTCGACGCCGTGGATCCGCACTTCTCTGCCCTGCTATACGCTGGCGACCGTTTTGAAGCAAAGGCCAGCATCGAATCAGACCTCGCCTCCGGAAAAACGCTGCTCGCCGATCGCTATATCGGATCGAATCTCGCGCATCAGGGCGCTCGCGTCCCTCGCGAAAAACGCACGGAATTTCTGCAATGGCTCAGGCAGCTCGAATATCAGGTTTACGCGCTGCCCTCTGAAGACCTTGTCATCTATCTTCGCGTGCCTCCCGCCGAGGCTCACCGCCTGGTTGGCGAAAAAGGCGCGCGCAACTACACGAAATTGCAGCGCGACATTCAGGAATCCAATCTCGCGCACTTGGAAGCGACTTCGCAAGTGTACGACCAACTGGCGCAGCAGCCGAACTGGGTGAAAATAGAATGTTACGATAGAGCTGCGAACGCTCTGCGTGCTCCTGATTCAATTCATCAGGAAATTCTTGCCGCGGTGCAAGCGCACGTCACTCCCGCTCTGAAGGCGAACTCATAATATGGGCTTCGGCGAATTTCTCGGCAACGAACGCATCGTGAGCGCGCTTCGCGGAATGCTGCGCCGTGAACGCGTGCCCAGCGCTCTGCTTTTCACTGGCCCGCGCGGCATCGGGAAATACACGCTGGCCCGTATGTTCGCTCAGGCCGCGAACTGTGAGCGCCTGAAGGACGACTTCTGCGGCGAGTGCGAGCCCTGCAAAAAAATCGCGCGCCTTGCGGATCCCGCGCCTCTCATCGAACTAGGTCTCGCCGAACGCGGCGAGAGCGCCGACGCAGCGGTGGTCGAGCGCATGCCCCTCCTGATCGAAACCAATCCGGATGTTTGGCTCATCGTTCCCGACCCCGTCCGGCTGCGCACTCCCGTCGCGCGCCCCATGATTCGCGTGGGCCAATTGCGCGCCGTGCAGCGCGCCGCCTACTTTCAGCCGCATGGCCGCCGCCGCATTTTCATCCTGGACGGCGCGGACACCATGCGCTGGAACGATGCCGACCTCTTCCTGAAAATCCTGGAAGAGCCGCCAGATTGCGCCACCTTGATTCTCCTCGCGCCCACTCCGGACTCTTTGCTGCCCACCATCCGCTCGCGCTGCCTGCAATTCCATTTCGCTCCCGTTCGCGAGGAGCAAATGGAAGCCTTTCTGAAGGAGCGCACCGACGCGAAAGCCCCAGAGCGCAAACTCCTCGCGCAGCTTTCCTGCGGCAGCCCCGGAATGGCGCTCACGCTCGATCTACAGGAATCATCGCGTCTGCGCAGGATTATTTTGGCGCTGCTCGAACAAGCCGTCACCGGCGAAAAATCTGGGCAGATTTTTGCCGCCACCGCCCAGCTCGCCAAACGCGAAAAGGAATCGTTTGAAAATATTCTGGACCTGTTTTATAGTCTTCTCAGCGACGTTCTGGAATTTTCCCAAGGTCAGAACCATAGCTTGCCTCGAAACCCGGACTTACGCCGGGAACTTGAGGCCCTCGGCCAAAAAGTAAATTTCGAATGGATTTTGCGGGCTACCCAAGGCCTTGACGTCCTGGATAGCCGCTTGCGGCGTAATGTGGGCCGGCAACTTGGCCTCGACGCTCACATCGCCTCGCTTGCAATCCGTTAATACAAAATTAAATTCAACTATTTTATTAAAATCTGCAACCGAATCTCTCGTGCCGCAGTCATAACAGGTATGGAAGTTGCAAGGAGCACTCATATGGTAAATCGCAAACTCTTCCGCCCCAGCCTCACGGAGGTCAAGGAGCAATTCGCAGCGCCGCGCCCGGTGCAGGCCATGCCTCAGCAGGTGGCGCCACGGAAGAAGCCGGCGCCTCCCGAACAGACTCACGCTGAGAATTTTTACTTCGTCAAGCAGATGCAGTCGCGGACTCCTGTCGCCGTGGTGTTGAACGATGGCGAAGTGCTGCGAGGCACCGTGGAATGGTACGACCGCGAATGCATCAAGCTCACGCGCTACGGCAGCCCCAACATTCTGCTCTACAAGCACTCTATCAAGTACCTTTACAAAGATGGCGACGAAGCGGCGCAGGGCGGCACAAACGGGCAGTAGTTAGGCGGGTGCGGAGGTTGAAGGCCTAGCGAAAGAGGATCGGTTGAAGGAACCAAGAGACAGTAATTAGGAGCGGCTCTTTCGGTTCTTCCTAAACGGACCCACGAAGAAGGTCATTAGCGCTTTGGCTACCAGCCTTCCCCGGTCATCCCGCACGTCGCAATCCACCACCGCGATGTGCCTCCCTCTTCGCACTACGATGGCTTCGGCGAATACCGCGCCCGCTTCCACCGCTTCCAGAAAATTGATCTTCATCTCCACGGTCGCGACTCGCGTTCCGCGCGGACAAGCCATATAAGTCGCTAGCCCCCCTGCTGTGTCAGCCAGCGCCGCCATCACTCCACCGTGAACTACACCGTAAACTTGTTTGTGCAGCTCCTGCACCGGCATGCGAATCGTAACTTTTCCCCGCTCTGCTTTCTCGATGACAAAACCAAGTTGCTTCGCGGTATTGCTTGTACGTAGACGATCTCGCACGTCACTCGCATTAAGGTACTCGGCAGGTTTGGACGCTCGCGCCATGTTAGGAAGCTGTCTGACCTCCATCGATTGGAAACACAGTGCCGGTAACCCAGGACGACTCGTCGGACGCGAGATACAAAGCCATCAGCGCGACGTCTTCCGGCTTTCCAAAGCGTCCCAGGGGAAGTTCAGCGATGCGCTGCTTTCGCGCCGCTTCCGGATCGGTTGCATTGGACAGAAAAACAAGCGACATCTCGGTCTCGACAATCGCCGGGCAAACGCAATTCACGCGAATGTTGTCCTGCGCGTGATCGAGCGCCATCGCTCGCGTTAATCCAGCGATCCCTGCTTTTGCCGCGCAATAAGCAGCGCGCTGTCGGCGGCCTACAATTCCGAGGTACGAACCAATATTGACAACCGAACCTCCACCTGATTTGCGCAGGATCGGAATCGCCGCGCGCGACACATGAAATGTTCCGGTTAAATTTGTAGCCAGCACGCGGCTCCAGTCCTCGTCTGAAGTTTCTTCCGCCGTTGCAACCACCACGGCTCCGGCGTTGTTCACCACGACATTGAGAAGGCCAAAGTGCCGCGCGACGCTCGAAATCGCGACCTCGACTGCTGCGGGATCAACGATGTCGCACGCTACTGCCAATGCTTTGCCACCCGATGACTGAATCTCTCGGGCGACCGCGGCTAGGGGCTCTTTCCGGCGCCCCGCGACGACAACCCTCGCGCCTTCGGCTGCAAATGCCAACGCGCAAGCACGGCCGATTCCCGTGCCGCCACCGGTGATGAATGCTACTTTTCCCGAAAGTCGCTCCACCCTGGTGCCCCTGCGGCGCGTCTAATGCGCAAGCGGCCGGGGAGCGAATCTAGCACTCAAGGCCCAGCCACGCAAGCGATCGCATGGGTTGCTGCTTGCCGCAGGCGGCTGCTACAGTACAGTGAGGCTCAATGAAGATCGGGATTACATGTTACCCAACGTACGGGGGCTCCGGGGTGGTCGCCACGGAGCTAGGCATTGAGCTCGCCGCGCGCGGGCACGAAATCCATTTCATCAGCTACGCGATGCCGATCCGGCTGAGTTCCGGGCACGAACGAATTTACTTTCACGAAGTGGAAGTCACTTCGTATCCGCTGTTCGATCACCCTCCTTACACTTTGGCTCTGGCTACCAAGATGTTTGAAGTTGCCGAGGAAGCCTCACTGGACTTGCTGCACGTCCATTACGCGATTCCCCATTCTGTGAGCGCGCTGCTGGCGCGGATGATGGCCCAGTCGAAGAAGCTGCCGTTCATCACGACTTTGCATGGCACGGACATCACGCTGGTTGGCAACGACCGCAGCTATCTTCCCATCACGCGGTTTTCGATCGAGCAGAGCGACGGAGTCACCGCGATTTCCAAATATTTGCGGGAGCGCACGATTCACGATTTTGAAATTAAGCGGCCTATCGAGGTGATTCCGAATTTCGTCAATTGCGATCTATATACGCGATGTCCGGATCAGTCTGCGCGGCAGCGATGGGCAAAAAATGGGGAGCCCATACTGATGCACTTATCCAACTTCCGTCCGGTGAAACGGATTTGCGATGTAGTGGAAATCTTCGCGCTGGTGCGCGAAAAAATTCCGGCGAAACTGGTCCTGATGGGTGATGGTCCGGACCGCGGCTCTGCTGAATTCGCGGTTCGCAAAAAGGGCCTTTCAAAGGATGTGTTTTTTCTGGGGAAACAGGATGACGTTCAGCAGAAACTGGGCCTGGCAGACTTATTCTTGTTGCCAAGCGATGAAGAATCGTTCGGCCTGGCAGCCCTGGAGGCCATGGCTTGCGAAGTGCCTGTGGTGGCGACAGATGTAGGTGGGCTGCCGGAAGTCGTAACGCACGGAGTGGACGGTTATCTGATTCCTCCTCGCGACGTGAAAACCGGAGCCAAGTTCGCGCTCGAAATACTCACGCGTCCCGATCGCGGTCGCGCGATGGGCAAGCAAGCGCGCGTCAATGCCCGCAGTAAATATTGCTCGAACGATGTGATCCCACAATATGAAGCGTACTATAGGAAAGTTCTTGGAGCAGCGGCGACCGCTGCGGTCTAATCTCTCAACCATTCCGGGCTGAAAGCACAGATCGACGAAAATTCTTCAAGACGCCCGCAAATAGTCCACACTGCCGGGCTCTTTGTCTTCCGTTAAACCGCCTCATCACAATCACTTAAATATCTGGCAATCTTATTGCATGATCCCCAGGGGCCCGGTCCTTCCATCTCTATGGAGGGAACAATGAATAGTGTATTTCTGGTCGTGAGCATCTGTATGGGGTTGTACGCCGCTCAGGGTTTAACGTCCAAGCCGCAGGCCGTCTTACCCGCGGCGCCGACCGTCGCAATCCACTCGGCGGCTATCGAAGGAAACGAGACTGAGCAATTCCAGGGAGTTATCGTATCGAAGAATGGCGAAATCTTCGTCTTGAGAGACGACGTAAATAACACTTGGTATCACCTGGACGATCAGGAAGCGGCGGGCAAACATCTCGGGAAAAAGGTATTGGTGACGGGAAATTTGGATACTCGCACAGACGTGATCCGGGTTCAAAGCATATCCGAAACGACCTGACTAGCGATCGATGATGGGTACAGGCTGGAGTGAACGCAGCGCCATGTTTATATCGCTCTGAGTGATTTTCGCGTTGGAGCCGTAGGCCACGGTGAAGATGAAGCGGAATTGCCGGTTGCTATCGTCAAAGACGCGTAGCGCGACCGGGCCTTTGGACGGCTGGCCGAACTGGAATCCGCGAATCTTCCCCCAGTCGAACGAATAGAACTCTGGCGCCACCTCGAGTCGCAGGTCAGGACCGAAAGACAATTTCCAAAGCAAGAGAGCGTTGTCACGCCTCGCGTCCTCGACTTTCATGACCGGAGAGAATTGCGCCGGCGACACCGTATAGACCGCCTGATACAAGGCGTAGTTCGATTCAATCGGCTCACTCGCGAAGACGTTGGAGAATTTCTGGTACTCGGCAGGATTCGAAGATTTCAGCGAGTGAATCACGTCCAACTGTGAATCAGGATCGAAAAATACTACTGCTTGCCCCGAGTCGTATTTGAGCTGCACGTTGATGAGCGATTCGGCGGTTTTGGGTTTCGTTTTCCATGGCACATTGAATTCGTAATTGAAGGCCTTCACTTGCCCGCCGACTGCCGCGTCATCGGCGGCTACGGGGAGAGGCTGCGGAACGTCCGCGAGCCAGGGACTCGACGAGGCCCAGTGCCGCGCTTCAAACCAAGTCAGCGTCTGAACTCCGAACTCTACACAGAAGACGGCCATGAGAATCACAAGCAGCACCAGAATAATAGCGGGGCGAGCGCTACTCTTGTCTTCCTCTTCGTTCATCCGTGCTAGTTCGTCCATGGTGTCGAGGGGCCATTCTACGCCATCCCACCTTACGATGCCGCAGGATTCGCTGAAGTGGTCCCGTCGCGATGAAGGATGTTCGAGACATTAATCGGCTACTCGGCGCGGAGGGCATCGACGGGGTCGACGGTCGCAGCGCGGCGAGATGGCAGGTAACAGGCCAAGTAAGCAGTCACCACGACGCCGATGGTGACGGCTGCGTATGTGACGGGGTCGAGCGGGCTCACGTTGAACAAGAGCGACGACATGAGTCGCATCACAGCGAAAGCGCCGACCAGGCCGCAGACGATGCCGATTCCTGTGAGCCATAGTCCATGGCGAACGAACATGGAGATGAGCGCTTGCCGCTGCGCGCCAAGCGCCATGCGAATGCCAATCTCGCGAGTGCGTTGTGACACGGAATAGGCGATCACGCCGTAAATTCCCACGATTCCGAGCAACAGCGCCATGCCTCCCGCGACAGCGAGCATTACGAGGGTGAACGAAGTGCGCGCCATGGACTCAGTGTAAAAGTACCCCAGCGTGTGAACTTCCGAGAGCGGCAGATTCGCATCGACGGACCAGACCGTTTGCCGAGCCTCTTTTAAGAAAGATTCCGAGCCGGCGCGCGGACTACGGATGGCGAATGCGATACCGCGACGCAGCGTTTCCTTCTGCCCCTCGAAGCGGTCCATCATCACGGGGAAATACACGGAGGTGGGCGCATCCTGGTTCACGCCGAGGTCGTGGATGTCTGCAACAACGCCGATGATTTCACGCCAGTCGTCGGTGTTGGCAGGGCGGATTCGCTTGCCGAGGGCGTTATTCGCGTCATGCCAATATTCGCGCGCGAAATTTTCGGAGACGATCGCGACGGGGATTTTCTGATACGTGTCCGACCAGGTGATATCGCGTCCGGCGACGAGAGGAGCGCCGAGCGTGGCGAAGAATCCGGGCGATATGAATTTGAACTGGCGTATCGGTGGCAGGTCACCTTCCGCATAGGCGCGGTCCTGCGCGAAAATCGGGTCCATCGAGGAGTTCCCATCCATGGGAATGGTGGTCGAGAAGCTTGCGGAAGACACGCCGGGAATCGCTCGAAGCTTATTAAGGATTTCCTCGTCCATACGGACGACGCGCTCGCGCTCGGTATCCGGTATCTCAGTTTCAGGCACGTAGCAACGGAAAGTTTGTACTGCGTCCGGGCCAACAAACCCCGGAGGCACGTGCATCAGAGCGCGAAATGTGCGAATCATCAGTCCGGAGGAGATCAGCAGAACGAGAGCCAGCGCCACCTGCACGACTACTAGGACGTTCCGCGCGCGATGCTGCTCGCGGCTCGCGCTTAACGCGCGCCCGCCCTCGCGGAGGCCGCTGTTCAAGCGCGCGCCGGCATATTTGAAGATCGGAATTGACGCAAAGAGCAGGCTGGAAAATAGAGCGATGGCCAGAGTGAATAGAAGCACCGGAACATCGATGCCGATTTCGTGGATGCGCGGGATCCCGGTTGGGCCCAGGGCAACGAGCACGCGCAACGCGCCATAGGCAAGCGCCAACCCAAGCAAACTCCCGAGCAGACCTAGGATAACGCTCTCGAAGAAGAGGTCCCCGGCGATTCGTCGCCAGCCTGCACCTAAAGCGGCGCGAATGGCTAATTCCTGGCGGCGCCCTTCGACGCGCACGAGCAGCAGGTTGGCGACGTTGGCGCAAGCGATTAGCAGAACGCCCGCAATTGAGCCCATCAGAACCCACAAAACGTTGCCCACATCCCCGACAACGTCCTGCTTCAAGGGACGAAGGTTGGGCGCTATTTTCGCTTGTTCAAAAAGCTTGGCGCTGAAGCCTTCCGGCGCGGGGAAACTTCGATTGGCGATGGGAAGCAGGCGCGCGACGTCAGCACTGGCTTGCGCCATGGTGACTCCCGGTTTGAGTCGAGCCACCGCGCGGTAACTGAAGTTGCCGAGCTTTATCTTGGCGCGATCCCACTTCAAGGGAACGATGATCTCGGGATCTTGCGTGTCGATAAAGTGAAATCCCTGGGGAAGCACTCCGATGATTTCGCGGGGCTTGCCATCGACGATGATCGAATGCCCGATTACTGAACTAGCGCCTCCGAACTTTTGATGCCAGTAGCCGTAGGAGATCACCGCGGTCTCCGGCGCCTCCGGCGAATCGTCCTGGCGGGTGAACAGGCGGCCCAGGGCCGGGACTACGCCCAGAGTCGGCAGCGTACCGTCGGTGACGTCGAGCCCGCGCACCTGCTCGGGCTCTCCCGCACCGGTGATACTCATCGAGTCGCCGCTAAAAGCACCTATATCCTGGAAGGTGGTGTTCTGTTCGCGGTCGATGAAATAAATTGACGGCGCCATGTTCAGGTCCTTGATGCCGACGCCTGGAGCGGTGTGCCACACGCCAATCAAGCGGTCCGGGTCGGGATACGGCAAAGGCTTCAGCAGTACGCCTTCGAGGACGCTGAAGATCACCGTGTTCGCGCCTATTCCTGCGGCGAGCGTAATCAGAGTGATAACGGTAAACATCGGCGCGCGGCCAAGCCTGCGCAGAACCTGCCTGAGTTGATCGATGAACGCTCCCATTCTTTAGGACCTCCCCGCTAGGGCTTGCATTCGCGGCCTGCCGGCAATAGACGTAGGGCGCGCGATGCCATCCTGCAAGCTAGTACGTCGGTGGGTGGAGAAATGTTCAGACGGAGGCCTGGGAAAAATGCCGCGGCGGGCAGGCCGGCACTACATTGAGAGCGGAAAGGTAAACCCCAGAGTCAAAAAAGCCGGCGGTGGGCCTCTTGTTCGGCCAATTTTTCGGCGCGTCTTCCGATTCTCTTTAGCACTTGCTCCAGCCGGTGCTGCTCCGCGGGCGAGACATCCTGAAATGCACGTTTGATGAGAGCGGCATGTTGGCGGAAGATCGGAACGAATACCCGGCGTCCCTTCTCCGTGAGCGACACAGTGCGAACGCGGCGATCACTCTCGCTTTCCACACGACTGACCAACCCCTTCCTGTACAGGCGATCAACTGCAACGCTGACCGATCCGGGGTTCAGATCTACTTTCGGGCCAATGGCGTTAACGGGCGTCGGACCTTTGTGCAGCAGCACTTCAAGGACCCTGAAATCCGATTCCCCCAAGCCCTCCTTGAGAATGGGAGAAAGAGCAAAGTGACGGACGGCCCGTAGAACCTTCAACATAACGAGCAAAGTGTGAGCCGCTTCCGGCGTTTTTCCGCGTTCCATAAAAAATGAATCCCTCCCCACTATACCCGACATCATATATATCGATATCGATAGAAACGACATCGATGTTAATATGATAAAGATCGCAAGTCGATGGCGGCTTTAGCTGGCGTCACATTTCAGGAGCGGCAGGCGGCCGCGGAGGGAGAAAACAATGAAGGTTCTTGTTATCGGCGCAACCGGCACGGTAGGCAGCGAGGTAGTCAAGGCGCTTCTTCAGCGCGGAGCGAATGTGCGGGCATTGACACGCAAACAGCCCAGGCCAGGCATGTTTCCTGGCGCGGTAGAGATCGCTGTCGGCGACCTGACGGATCCGGTCTCAGTAGCGGAAGCGATGAAGGGTGTCGACAAGTTGTTCCTGTTGATTGGCAGTGTCGCCGATGAGCACACGGAAGCTCTTACCGCTTATGGCTTGGCGAAGAAGACTGGTCTGAAGCATGTGACGTACCTCTCAGTCTTCAAGGCGGATCAGTTTCCCGAGGTGCCGCACTTCGGCGCGAAGTATGCCGTCGAGGAAGCGATTCGTGCAGGCGGGGTGCCCTATACGATTCTGCGGCCAGGATACTTCGTGCAGAATGAGCGCCGGCTCAAGGCTGTGTTAACCGGAGCAGGTGTATATCCGGTTCCCGCGGGGAACCAGGGCCTAGCTGTGGTGGACGTTCGCGACATTGCAGAGGTGGCCGCAATATCGCTGACAGCAGAAGGCCACAGTGCAAAGACTTACGACCTAGTTTCGTCAGAGATGCTGACCGGGCCGGGGGCGGCGGCCACATGGTCGAAGGTGCTGGGTAAGAAAATCACTTACGCCGGACACGGAGACTTCGATGGATTTGAAGTGCAACTGCGGCAAACAGGGATGCCGAGTTGGATCGCCTACGATCTTCGCGCCATGTTTCAGGGTTACGTCGAGCGCGGACTGAGCAACACGGAGTACCAGACGGCGCGTTTTGCTGCGTTGATTGGCCACCAGCCGAGAACCTACAGCAGCTTCGCTGCAGAACTAGCAAAGGAGTGGGCGGTCTCGTTGGCCGGATAGCGCATAACTTTTTCTGCATCCTCCCATCTATGACAGTTATCGTATATAGGGATGGCGGCTATCGTTGATGCCTCCCGCATGCGCAAGGAGATCCGCAGTGAATTCAAGCGGATCAGGGCGAATGCGTCGCGATACCAAGGCCTAATTGAATCGGCTCGGTGCGTGTGATGTTATTCACGACGCGAGGCATGGAGTAAAAGAATGAGAGTTGAGCTCTTTCCTCCCGACTCTGAAACAGCGCCGCGTCATTGGGTACGGCATGATCAGGCTTTCGCAATGATGTTGCGGCCCGGCTCAATTGAGTGGGGCTCGAAGCGCACCGCGCTGGAAAAGTTCAACTACGCGGCGGGCGACTTAGCGCTGTGCGATCGTCATGTGGGCGAGTGGGTCGGACTCATGAACGTACGGCATCTGCAACTCGGTATTTCCGATGAGGCGCTGATGGCCAGCTCTGACGGAGCTTATGGCGAGGTGGAACTACGCGCTTCACGCAAGTTTGCGGAGCCGCGCCTGAGTGCGATGGTTGCGGCCGCTCATGCGGAGATGGCTGCCGGCTTTCCGAGCGGGCGGCTGTTTCTGGATTCCGTCGAACAGGCGATGGCCGTAGCGCTGGTGAATGGCCATGCGGTCAGGCACCGTCCTGTGCAGCTAAACCGAGGCGGGCTAGGCTCAGCGCGTTTGCGGAGGATTAGAGAGTTGGTCCATGCGAAGTTAGAAGATGACTTGAGTCTCGACGAGATGGCGGAATCCGTAGGATTGAGCACAGCTCATTTCGCGCGGATGTTTCGCAAGTCCACGGGCCAGACCCCGCATCAATTTGTTCTGCGCCAAAGGCTCGAGCGCGCCAAACTGATGTTGCGCGCTCCCGAGGCGCGAGTATTGGATGTGGCCGTCGCGTGTGGCTTCAAAACTCAACAGCACTTTGCACAGGTCTTTCGTGACCTCTGGGGAGTTAGCCCGACAGAATACCGCCAGGATCGTGTCGGCTCGCAGCTAGAACTTGAGTCCCGCGATTTGCCGCTTATTCCCTCGATATAGTTCATTCGAATTCTGGTTCTCGTTCCCTCAAAACAAATCGCAGACTCCGCGTAAGTCATTGAGTTCTCTCGGGTAGCATGAATTTAGCAGGATTCCGACCATCCCAGCAGAAATCCGCACAAGCCCGCATGCGATCTCCGGTTTACTCACTGTTGTGAGCAGGGCCCACAGCGTCAACAAGCCGGACAGCAGATGAACCATTATTGTTTCTGGTCGGTCAGAACTAATTCAACACAGGAGGAAAAATTAATGGAAGCCATTGGGTTGTTAGTCACGCTCGAAGCACGCGCAGGTAAGGAGGCTGATGCCGAGACATTTCTAAAGTCAGCTCAGCCACTCGCGCTGAATGAAAAAGGGACCTTGAAATGGTATGCGATCAGGCTCGGGCCGAGGAAGTTCGGCATCTTCGACACTTTTGCAAATGAAGCGGGTCGCAATGCCCACTTGAATGGCGACATTGCGAAGGCATTGGGCGCGCGGGCCGATGAATTATTTGCGGTTCCTCCGCAGGTGGAAAAAGTGGAGGTCCTCGCAAACACACCCTTAAAAGGCTGAGCGCGAGGTTCCAGGACCCTACGAGCCGCATCGGCTCGCGAGACTAAATAACGAAAGAAAAGGGAGAAATCATATGAATCAAACAGCCAGCAGATTTAAAAAACAGAACTCAGACACTGGTGTCGCCAGAGTGGACATGAAGTTCGAAGTTTCGCTCGTGCCAGTCTCGGACGTTGACCGTGCAAAGGAGTTCTACACAAAGCTCGGATGGCGGCTCGACGACGACATCGTTAATGGAAACGATTTTCGCGTCGTCCAGCTCACGCCCCCGGGTTCAGCGACCTCGATCTCGTTCGGCAAGGGAGTGACGACGGCAGCGCCTGGCTCGTTCCGTGGTGGGCTGATCGTCTCTGACATTGAAGCGGCCCATAAGGTTCTCGTGGCCAAGGGCATCAAGGCAACTGAAGTGTTCCACGGGTCGCCATTCTCACCGGAAGGACGCATCAGCGGCCCAGATCCAGAGCGCAAGAGCTACAGCTCATTCGTCTCCTTCGAAGATCCCGACGGCAACGCGTGGATCGTCCAGGAGGTCACGCGGCGCGCGCCCGGTCGCATCGATCCCACGACGACGACCTTTGCCTCAGCAAACGATCTGGCAAGCGCGATTCGGCGCGCGGATGTCGCCATCGGCGAGCACGAGAAGCGCGACGGTAAGCGCGATGCGAACTGGCCGGACTGGTACGCAGCGTACATGGCGGCGGAGCAGGCCTGGACTGAACTGCCGAAGTGAACGACCATCTGCCTCTTACTAGTAAGGGGGGAATATCCCTACACTCACGCCGGGGAATCAACCCGGTGTGAGTGTAATTTACAGGCAAGACCTGCATCTTATCCGACAGCCAAGGAGGCTGATATGGCAAGCAAACAGAGAACGGTGATTGTAACGGGAGCTTCGCAAGGCATCGGAGCCGGCGTAGTCCAGTCGTTCCTTGATCGCGGCTACAATGTTGTCGCAAACTCGCGCAACATCAGGAAGTCGGATGCCTTCAGCGAATCTGATCATTTGGCTCTCGTAGATGGCAGCATCGGTGAGAGTGCTGTGGCTTCGAAGATCGTCGGGACAGCCGTCCAGAAGTTTGGATCCATCGACGCGCTGGTCAACAATGCGGGCATCTTCTTCACAAAACCCTTTACTGACTACACCGCTGAAGACTTCAAGGCGCTATCTTCCACCAACCTCGAAGGCTTCATCCACATCACGCAGGGCGTGGTCAAGCAGATGCTTGCGCGGAATTCTGGAGGAAGCGTCGTTACCATCACGGCCGCTCTGGTGGCTAACCCGATCGCAGGTATTACGGCGTCGGTCCCGATGATCACCAAGGGCGGACTTGAAGCCGTCACGGTGAGCCTGGCGACGGAGTATGCGAAGGAGAAAATTCGCTTCAACGCGGTTGCGCCCGGCGCCGTGGACACGCCGCTGCACAAGGACAACCCGAAGGATTTCCTGAAGACGCTCTCGCCGATGGGTACAATCTCAGACGTGAAGGACATCGTGGAAGCGGTGGTTTATCTCACAGAGGCCCGTCAGGTGACGGGGGAGGTGCTGCACGTGGACGGTGGTGCGCACTCAGGAAAATGGTAAGCGGCAAGGGCTCGCAGCCGGCTAGCGCGGAGCGCCGGCTACAGGAGCTCGGCATCGAACTCGCGCCTCCGCCCACTCCGTTCGGCGCCTATGTCGAGGCGGTACAGACCGGCAATCTGCTCTACCTCAGTGGTATGCTTCCTGCCATCGGACACGAGCCGAAGTTCGTCGGCCGTCTCGGGAAAGAACTGGATGCGAACGCAGGTAGAGAGGCGGTCCGCATCGCCGCTCTGAATGTTTTGTCAGCGGCAAGGCAGAAGCTAGGCTCGCTCGATAAAGTAACCCGCGTTGTTCGACTATGCGTCTATCTTGCAACTCATGGAGACTTTTTCGATCAACCAAAGGTTGCCGACGCTGCCTCCGAGCTATTCCGGGATGTTTTTGGAGAAGACAAAACTTCAGTCCGCTTGGTGTTAGGCGTAGCAAGTCTTCCTCTAGGCATGCCCGTGGCGGTTGAAGTCATTCTGGAAGTCGAGGCATGAGGAGTTGGGGGATTCCCCCGTCGCTGCGTTTGACCATGGGCGGGTGGTGAAGCCTTTCGTTACGATATTTTCCCCGTTGAGATGACAGGAGCAGATGCCATGACCGATGAACCTAGACAGGCGACGCCACGTCCCATTTTCAACTCAATTGAGGCGCAACTCTTCGTTGCGAACATCAAGAGTTCCTGCGATTTCTACACAAACAAGCTCGGCTTCGCGGTCAAATTCATCTACGGCGATCCGCCATACTACGGTCAGGTGTTCCGCGACAATGCACGAATCAACTTGAGGCTGGTCTGCGAACCTGTGTTCGCTGGAGATGTTCGCAAGCGCGAACATCTGCTCTCCGCTTCCATCACGGTTGCCACCGGGAACGAAATCAAACAACTCTTTCTAATTTATGAGGGCGCAGGAGTCCCCTTCCATCAGGCACTTAAGAAGGAGCCATGGGGTGCCAAAACCTTTATAGTTTCGGATCCAGATGAGAATCTTATCCTCTTTGCCGGCCCGGCAGCCGACTGAACTGCTCCGATTTGAAGAATGCGGAACTGCGGACTCTGAAGGTTAGGCGTGAGGGAATGTCATGGCGAAGAACGGTGGCGTCATCGGGGTATCGGATCATGGCGGCTGGGCGGTGCTGGTGACGGTGGCGCGTGATGGGACACTACTCGACCGCCGCCGGGTGGAACTGGTGGGCGACGGCCTGCCGAAGATTCCGCACCATAGCCAAGGCCAAGGGCTCCCGATCGACGAGGCCGTGAAGCTAGTCGAGCGCGTGCGCGTGTCGGCGGAGAAGCACGCGGCGCTTGCCTTGGACGCTGTCGCGACAGCGGTGCCGCGTATCCTTGGCGTTGCCCTGCGTAAGTGCCCAGAGCTTCCACCCACGATTGCCGAGCGAATCAAGGACTACCGTGCGCAGAACGTTGCCGACTGGGTGATGTACCGCAGGGCCCTGGCCTCCGCGGCCGGGGCACGCTTGTGGCCCGTCCACTGGTACGACGCGAAGAGTGTATCGGATGCGGCGAGCCAGGCGTTGCGCGTCAAGAGCTTCGACGCCCACTTCCTCCGAATGCGGAAGGCTGTTGGGCCGCCATGGAACAACGATCACAAGCTCGCAATGGCGGCGGCCATTGTCACGGCGAGAGCTATTGTGGAGTAGGCCGCGGAACCTAGAGTAAGGCCGAAATAGAATTGCGATGATTCGTTTTAGGGCGGGAAAATTTGGCGATGCACGGAGGAGTTATGTCGAAGTTTCGCGTGTGGCAGTCGTCGGTTGCGGCAGCGGTCATTGCGATGCTTGTGGGGTTGGTGGTCGCGCGCGGGTCGGCACAAACAGCGGCGACCGGAGGCAACGATCTCGATCCGAAGGTGCTGGCTTACAAACTGCCGGACCAGATTTCGTGGAAGGACGATCCGCTGGGGGCGAAGATGGCAGTGATGGCGGGCGATCCTTCGAAGCCGGGTCTGTATATAGTGCTGATGAAATGGACTCCGAATCACATGAGCCGTCCGCATTGGCATCCGAACGACCGGTTCATCACAGTGATCTCGGGGACGTGGTGGGTGGGCACAGGGCCGAAATTCGATCCAGACAAAACTGTTCCAATGCCGGCGGGAAGCTTCGTCACCCATTTCGGGAAACAAATTCACTACGATGGCGCGAAAGATTCGGAAACGGTGCTGGAGATCGTGGGAGAAGGACCGGCTACAGCAACGCCGGCGGAAGTAAAGTAAGCGGCGCGGTGAGGCGCATCCCGAGCGAAGCATCCGCGACGGGCGGACCGCGATTCACACGGTGCGCGGCCCCCCGGCGGATCCGATGATTATTGCCAAGAATTTGTGGCGGGCGCAGCCCAACGGCGGATCTTCGACGTGCTGCGCCCCTACAAAACCGATTTGGGTGGCGTGATCGCCTTCCGACTTGTGATTATTCCAGGAGGCCGGCGAAGGGCTCTGAAGTGACTAGCTCCGGGATTTCGATGTGGATTTGAGTTCCCTGGCCTTCCTGGCTGCGAATGTCCATTTTGAATTGATCGCCGTAGAGCAAACGCAGGCGTTCGTGAACGTTGCTGATGCCGATTCCGCCTCCGTAAACTTCGCCAAGGCGCTCGGTGGAAATGCCCATTCCGTTGTCCTCGATTTCGATGAGTAGCCGGCCGTCGATGCGGCGACTGCGGATGTGAATTTCGCCACCCTCCAAGCGAGGCGCGAGGCCGTGCTTGATGGAATTTTCGATCATGGGCTGAAGCAGCATGCTGGGAACGAAAGCCTCGAGAGCGTCCTCTTCAATTTCCTTAAAAATTTGAAGCTTGTCGCGGCCGAAGCGGATGACTTCGATGTCGAGATAGTCGTCGATAAATTCAAGTTCTTCGCGCAAAGGGACGAAGGTTTCGTGCTTGCGCAGCAAGCGCCGCAGAATATTGGATAGCTTTAAGACTACGCCGCGCGCCATATCCGGGTCGAAACGGATGAGCGACGAAACGGTGTTGAGCGTGTTGAAAAGGAAATGGGGATTGATCTGGCTGGTGAGCGCGTCCATGCGCGCTTTCAGCAGGAGCTGCTGATTCTGCTCGAGATTCATCTCGATGCGCGTGTTGTTCCAAATTTTGATGGCCATGGCCACGCACATCACCGAGGAAAGCACTACCAGAAGCGCGTAGCCCCAATTTTGCGGGTGGAAGTCAAAAAGCCAACTGTGCGGAACGATACTGGCGAGTTCCATTTCTCCCACCGAGAGCGCGGCGCAAATAAAAAGAGGCAGCATCACCCAGTTTCCTTTGGCATAGCGAACGAGCCGCCAAATCCATTGCGGGATACTCAGGAAGAGAAAGGGGCCGAAATGCCAAACGTCCTCTTTTTCCGGCATTATTTCGCGAACCGTTCCGGCGATGAGGCCTACGAGGGCAGCCGTCGGACTCGACAGCCATTCGTGATTGCCGAAAGCAGGGAGGCTGATCAGCGAGCCGCCCAGCAAGCCGACAATTCGGCCGCCAATCAGGCCCATCAGAAAGGAGCCTTCGAACGTGAGATCGAAGAAGCGATAGCCGACGAGACGTAGCCAAACGCCGATAGCCAGAGGCGGAGTGAGGAAAAGCAACAACATCACTTTTTGGTCGGAGTCGCGAATTTCGGTGAAAAGCATGCTGCGGAACGAACGGAAGCGGACCAAAAGCGCAGCCAGCGCTGCTGCGAAGCCTACCTTCAGCACCAGCGTGAACAGCAGATCTTGTCCGCCAACAAGTGTTCCCATTTTGCTCGCAGAGTACGGTGAATCCTTCGCGTTACGTTAGCCAAAGCGGGCAGGGATGTAAAGAGAAGCCGCGCGGCCACCCTGAAGAGCTGCCGCATGGAGCGGAACTGGCGATCTTGCGGAGGCTGCTATAATGTCCAATTCTGATGAAGCGCGCGAAACAATCCGGCAGAGGACCGAAGGCTCCAGCGACAGTCCGAGCTAATCGCGCGCGCGTGGTGGCGCGGGCGCAACTGCCGACGAGTTTTGGGCGGTTCACGGTATTTGGCATTACGGGGCGCAAGGCTAGCGAAGAGGCTGTCGCGATCCAGCGTGGCAATTTGCGACGCGGTAAGGCGCCGCTGGTGCGCGTGCATTCGCAATGCCTGACGGGAGATGTGTTCACCTCGGAACGTTGCGATTGCCGAGCGCAGCTCGAATTTTCCTTGCGTCAAATCGCGAAGGAGCCTGCGGGAGTGCTGCTATATTTGCCTCAAGAAGGGCGCGGCATCGGGTTGATCAATAAACTGAAGGCGTACGAGCTCCAGGACGCGGGGCTGGACACGGTACAGGCGAATCGCAAACTGGGATTCGCCGCGGACTCTCGCGACTATGAGTTTGCCGCGGAAGCGTTGAAAGCGCTCGGCGTTCGCAAACTGCGATTGCTGTCGAATAATCCGGACAAGGTGCAGCAACTGGAGAGCGCGGGGATTCGTGTGGTTGAACGAGTTCCCTGCCGGCCGCGCACCAGCCTTCATTCCAAATTTTACCTGCGGACGAAGAAAGACAAGATGGGGCATCTGCTCGCCTAACTTCAGGACTAAGGCTCTTCTATTTTGGATAGGGTTACGTCCCCTAAAGGGCGACCCACCAAGATGCCGGGCTGAAGGCCCCGGCGCTACATTTAAACCTAAGGCGCGAGCCCCCCTGCCGTCTTCATAGCCGCGTCTTCCCTTCGAAAATTTCTCTTGACAAGAACGCGGAGTGGGTCAATACTAAACCATATGGTTAACTATTCAGGAGCGGTGCTCGACTCGACGTTTGCAGCGCTTTCGGATGCGACTCGGCGCGGGATTCTTGCGCGCCTGGCGCAGGGGGAAACTTCGATCAGCGAGTTGGCGGCGCCTTACGAAATGTCTCTGCCGGCCGTGTCCAAACATCTGCGCGTGCTGGAAGGGGCTGGGCTGGTGAAGCGGCACAAGGACGGGCGCGTGCACCGCTGCAGGCTGGTCGCTGAACCGATGAAAGACGCGGCAGCATGGATTGAGCATTACCGACAGTTCTGGGAAAACCAGTTTGATTCACTTGCGAAATACCTTGAAGAATCGCAAAAAGAGGAGGATTCACAATGGCAAGCTCCGTCAACGCCCCGGAAACAAAACTCGAAGTCCGAAGAATGTTCGCGGCCCCGCGCGAGAAAGTCTTCGAAGCCTGGACGCAACGGGAAAAGCTAGAGAAATGGATGTGCCGCTTTCCGGGGAACGAAACGCGCTATACGGGGGCCGACGCGTGTCTGGGCGGAACAAACACGATGGAGGTCACTACTGGGGACGGCGTTACTTTCAAACAGCGGGTAACGTATCGGGAGATTCAGCCACCGGAAAAGCTGGTGTTCACATGGAGCTGGGAGAAATTTTCCGCGTCGGGGCAAAAGATCGCGGAGCAGGATGAGACGCTAGTGACGGTGGAATTTCAGCCGCGCGGCACTTTTACGGAAGTGTTTCTCACGCATGAGGGCTTCAGCAATGCCGAAGCGCGAGAAGCTCACAACCGGGGTTGGAACGGATGCTTCGACATGCTGGAGAAAGCATTGGAAGCGTAGCTCGGAAAGGTTCGCAGGGACGGAGGTGAGGATGGGGAGCCAAACGCCAGAGTTTGCAACGCTTCAAATCCGGCGAACGTTTGCGGCGCCGCGCGAGAAAGTGTTCCGCGCGTGGACGGAACTCGAAGCGCTGGACCACTGGATGTGCCGCGACGTACCGACGCACGAAGTGAAGTATCTCGAGATTAATGTGCGAACGGGTGGGCGCTACCGAATTGCGGTGAAGGATCCTCGCGGCGAGACGGATCTGGGCCAAGGAGTTTATCGCGAAGTGAAACCGCCGGAGAAGCTGGTTTTCACATGGGCTTGGACCAAATCTTCCAGCACGCCGGATGAAAGCCTGCAAACCAAAGATTCGCTGATCACCGTCGAGTTTTTCGCACGCGGAGGTTCGACGGAAGTGGTTCTGACGCAGGAGTTGCTGCAAAACCAGGCGTCAAAAGACTCGCACAAGAAGGGTTGGGAAGGCTGCTTCGACAAGCTCGCAGAGTACTTGGCTGTGTCTTAGATTGGCGGGCCGCAGAATCGACAACTCGCGGGAACTGCGCCGCGAAAGGCGGGCGCTGGGCGCAGCCGCTTTTTGTCGGAGCTGAAGCTCCGACCCCCTGAGAAACAGTTCGCGAGCAATTTGGGACTCGTCGGATATCTAAAGAAATGAGTGCGGACGGTTAATAAGAGAGGAGAGAAGCCGCCTATGACGACGATTGCTGGTCCCCCGGATCTCTCGGCGAGGCCATATCGGCTGACCGCCGAGCGCGCAATGATTGCGCAGCCTGCCGCTCTGTTTCGAGCGTGGACCGAACAATTCGATCGTTGGTTTGCAGTGCCGGGCTCGGTATTGATGAAAGGCGAGGTCAATGCGCCCTTCTATTTCGAAACGCAGTTCGAAGGGCAGCGACATCCGCACTATGGGCGATTCCTCAGGATTGAGAAAGATCGGCTTGTGGAACTGACATGGGTTACGTCAGCCACCGGCGGGGCCGAGACAGTGGTCACAGTCGAACTAATTCCGCGTGACGGCGGAACGCTGCTGCGGCTGTCGCATGCAGGTTTCCCTGATGAAGAGTCGAGAAAGCGCCACGAAGATGCATGGCCAAAAGTTCTCGCTCATCTCGACCAACAATTGGCCGCCCGTGTTTGATTGAGATTTGACTCCCGGCTTCAGGGCCGGAGAGCACAAGGAGAACATTTCGATGGGTAGTCCAGTTTCAAGTCCAACGACTTCACTGCATATTCGACGGGTATTCAATGCTCCGCGCGAGCGAGTCTTTCAAGCGTGGACCGATCCTCAGAAAATGACCGAGTGGTTTTGCCACGCGAAGCCAGAGCTGACCGGCAAGCTTGTGGTTATGGATGTGCGGCCCGGCGGGCGCTATGGGTTTGATATTTCTGATGCGAACGGAAAGATTTTCAAGGTGCGGGGAGAATATCTGGAAATCAAGCGGCCTGAAAAGTTGGTGTTCACGTGGTTTTGGGAAACGGAGCCGGAGTATGGCGACACGTTGGTGACGCTGGACTTTGCGGATCTCGGAGAGAAAAGCGAGCTGATCATGACTCACGAGCGGTTTGCAAACAGCGATGCGCGCGACAAGCACAATAACGGCTGGGCTTTCTGTCTGGATTCGCTTCAGCGAGTTGTGGAGCAAGGCACTGGCGGAAATTAAAAAACTTAGGAGGAACACAAATGACGAAAGCAATCGGCATGTTCGCAGTTGTAGTTCTGGTGTCGGGAATATTTGCTGCGCAAGTGGGATCGCAGGCTAAACCTGCGGGCGGATTCGACCGTTTGAAGACGCTGGTGGGAGAATGGAGCGCCACACCCGAGGGAGGCAAGGCCTTCACTTCGACGATCCGATTCGTTTCGAATAACACTGCCTTGGAGGAAGCGTTCGAAGGGGATGGGCACAGTCAAATGGTAACTGTGTATGTGGCGGACGGCGATCGCGTGGCCCTGACGCATTTCTGCTCCATGGGAAATCAGCCGCGCATGGAGACTCCCGGCGTGACGCACGATTCAAATGAATTTGCGTTCGCCTTCACCGGCGCCACGAATCTGGCCAGCGCCGACGATATGCACATGCATCAAATGACCCTCAAGATCGATGACAACGATCATTTTTCCGAGACTTGGACGATGCACGCAAACGGCAAAGAACAGACGGAGACTTTTCACTTCACGCGGAAGAAAGCCTAGCCGCCGCCGACGAAGTGGACGATTTCGAAACTGTCATTAGGCTGGACTTGGGTTTCGTTCCAGAGCGCGCGGGGAAGAATATCGAGGTTGCGCTCAATTGCGAGGCGGTCACTGCGCATTTTTAAGTGGTCTATAAGCGCGGTGACAGTGAAACCGTCGGGGATCTCGCGCGGATCGCCGTTGATCTTGACCATCATGGCGCGGGGCTCGCGGGTGATTCTTTCTGGCGAGATCTCATGGTGAAGCGGATCTCGTCCTTCCAGGAACCAGTGTTGGCGTGAATCACAAGCGTGAGGTCACCTTTTCCCAGGGGCGGAAGCGGAAATTGAACGCGGACTCGCCCCTGTTCATCGCTCGTCCCTGAGTGGCGAACCTCATCCAGAGCGCCTTCTATGAAGGCTTCGACGCTCGCTCCCGCTTGCGGCTGTCGATCGGCACGCCGCGAGACTTCCACCTCCAGAGAAACCTTCCCTGCGGAGAGCCACGAGCCGGGGTTTAGTAGTTGCAACTGAATTCCGGCAGGGCGGTTCCCTTGCGTAGCGGCAGAAGCCGAAGCAATTTCGGAATCCAGGGCGCCCGAGCGGACGTCGTCAATCACCGCGCGATGCTGTTCCTCCACGCGGCGGCGGAGATCCTCGGGAGTGAACAATAGCGATTCGGCCAATTCTGAGTAATTGAGAGCGCGGCGATGCAGGATGCGTCCATTCTGATAAACGGCAGTGTCGATGATGGGATGGCTCGGCCCACGATCCTCGGTCTGGACGTGAAAGACCTGCTCGCCAACCTTCACATCGGTGTTGAAACCGGAACTCATCTAGAGGAGTGCTCCCCGTCGAGAGATTCCAGCGAACATTGCGCGAATCCGATTAATGGAGAGTTCATTTGACCGGGTGCACTCGGGTCGTTATTATAACAGCGCACAGAAAATGAACAGCAATTACCTAGATTCGTATGGCTCATTGTT
>Ga0209330_1000048_pt1 | contig 57363 bp, 53 predicted proteins | sample JacPinW_OM2H0_O3_FD_187969 | JGI IMG/M metagenome (GOLD analysis project Ga0209330, IMG submission 187969) | Forest soil microbial communities from Algoma, Ontario, Canada - Jack Pine, Ontario site 1_JW_OM2H0_O3 (SPAdes) (version 2) | ecosystem: Environmental > Terrestrial > Soil > Boreal... | reverse complement strand
GGTCGCAATACTATTGATAGGAGTGCTGTCTGTGTCGGGCGCGGCGATGGCACAAGTCCGCGTAGCGATTACGGTAGGGCCGCCGGTGCTGCCGGTGTACGACCAGCCGATTTGTCCCGGCGACGGTTATATATGGACGCCCGGCTACTGGGATTATAACTACGATGTTTCCGACTACTATTGGGTGCCCGGCACGTGGGTACTCGCGCCGGAAGTGGGCTTCCTGTGGACTCCGCCGTGGTGGGGCTGGAACAACGGCGCGTTTGTTTTCACCGCAGGATTTTGGGGGCCGACGATAGGTTTCTATGGCGGGATTAATTACGGATTCGGCTACTTCGGTCACGGCTTCGTAGGCGGACGTTGGGAAGGAGGGCATTTCTTCTACAACACGGCGGTGTGGCATGTGGGAGAAGGCTTTCACAATGTTTACAACGAGCACGTGGACGTTCGGGTGGACTCGCGCGTCAGCTTCAACGGACACGGCGGGATCGATGCGCGTCCAACGCGTGAGGAAGAGGCTGCGGCGCATGAGAGACATGTCGGGCCGGTAGCCGCGCAGACGCAGCATATCGAAGCTGCTCGCGCAGACGAGCGCCAGCGGGCATCGGTCAACCATGGCCGCCCGGAAGTGGTTGCGACCGCCAGGCCCGGAGATTTTAAGGGCAATGGCGTGGTGAGAGGCGGAGAAGCAGGCCGCGCAGACGCGGGGCGCGCAGAGGGCGGCGCTGGTCGGTCGGTAGTGCATCCGAACGATCTTCCGGCGCGGGAACGAGCGGCTGCTCCTAACACGGGAGACACCAAGCTGGACAAGAAATATCAACAGCAGCAGGACAAGCTGGCTCAACAGCAGGACAAAGAGCGTCAGAAATTGCAGGCGCAGCAGGACAGGGAACATCAGCAATTGTCGAAACAAAAGGCTGATGATGCAAGAACGCAGCAACTGGAACAGAAGCACGCGCAACAGACTCAACAATTGCAGCAAAGACACATACAGCAAACTCAGCAGATGCAGCAGAGGCAGTCGGCTCCGCGTTCGTCTGGCGGCAGGCCGAGGTAGTCGTTTCGCTAAAAGCGCACCGGGCGGCGAATGTGTCGTCGCCCGGCGGAGGCTTAGTTTTTAGCGCGGATCAATTTTAGCGCGGATCAATCGCTGCCAGCGGTTGAAATCGCGCCGAGAGATTTGAGCAGCGCTGCTCCGTCGGGAGTGCCGAGGCCGGTGCAAGCGTCCCACCCGGGCCCTGCCGAGTAGGTACCATTCGTTCCGCTGGTGATGTCGTGAAACGTGGCCTCGCTTTTCGCCGCGTACAACATCGCATTAACGTAGCCCACATTTTTTCCGAGCGACTGATTAATCCTCGCAAGCAAGCCAGCCCACAGTGGTGCTACAGCGCTCGTCCCACCGATGACCGTCGCGCTTCCATCAACGATGACGTTGTAACCTGTCCCCGGGTCTGCGTTTCCTGAAACGTCCGGCACGCCGCGCCCGACGAAACCGGTCGGTGATTTCGGCACTCCAGCTTGCTGCTGAAATGTTGGGATGGCGAAGAATCCGCTTACTCCTCCACCGGTTGCACCTTCGTTACTGGCGAGTTCGTTCCAGGTCACTTCGGCGGTGATCTTCGTCCCGGATAAACTCAACCGAGTTCCTCCGCAGCCAAGAATGAAAGGGCTCGATGCAGGGAAATCAACTGTAGGTTGGTTGTCTGAGGAACCATCCGTCGAACCGCTATCGCCGGAAGCGGCAAGGACTGTTACGCCCATGGTGGCGGCATCCTGGCAAGCGGCGCTGAAAGAATTCATCGCCTGCTGCGTCCATGAACTTTCCGGACCGCCCCAACTAATGGAGATGATCGAAGGGCGATTCGTGGTGTCATGGACAGCGGCAGTAAGCGCGTCCAGAAAGCCGCGGTCGGTATTGGTGGTGAAATACACGGCGAGTTGTGCAGCCGGAGCTATCGCTCCTACGATCTCGACATCGAGTTCAACTTCGCCGTCCGGGCCATCAGGGTCGCCCGTTGGAGAGTTCGCGCCTCCATCGACGGGAATGGCTGTAATTTTCGGCTGAGAAATTTTCAGGCCGCTAAAATATTTCGCGAGGTCTGCGGGATTATATCCTCCACCCAATTCCAGAATGGCCACGCATTGACCAGTTCCATCCGTCCCAGCCGGAAAGTTGTAGGCCTGCGCGACTTCGACTGCGCTGTACGAAGTGCCGGCCGCGTGCGCGCGCACTCCGCCTGCCGGATCTTTACGACGACGAAAGTGCGGCTGCGCTTGCGGGCGGTTGTCGAGGCCGAAGACACCTTCGATGATGCCGTCGAGTTCCGCGGGAATCTGAATCGTGCCGGTGCGACAGCGATATATCCCCGTTTCGTGCTGATAACGGTTCAGTTGGACGCCGAAAGCTTTGCTGACCGCTTCGACGGTGCCTGCCAGGAACACAGAACGGCGCGCGGAACTTGCGGACGTAACCTCGAGACCGTACTGCGTCGCGAAGGCGCGTATCATCGCGATGTCTCCCGCACGCGCGCCATGCGCAGTGGCAAACGCCTCGCGCGAAAGGTGTGGACGATTGTCCGGCGAAGTCGCGCCCAACTGTTCCATCGAGGGAAATGCGGATGGTGCCGAAGCGCGGCGTAGAACAATAGTCACTTCGACACGTTCGTTCGGGTCCGCAGGGCCAATATTGCGCGCGCCCGGCATTTCGGTGCGGGCGCTGTTCTTCAATTCGACGCATTTCCCTTGCATGGCCATAACATCCTCCCGCGAGGCTTTCCGGATTATTACCACAGGGTGCGATAGGTTACGAGATGACGCCGTGCAGTAGAAATGCACGTTGACGAAAAGTCGCCCGGCCTGCAACGGCGCCTATTCTTGCGCCTGTTCCCCACAGCTGGGCGGCGGGAGGCAGTCCAAGATTAATTATACTCGCGCACATAACATTGCGGTACGCGCCACCTGAATTCTCCCTGCAACATTTGCTGCACGCAGGCGTCTAGGATCGCATCAAGCTTTGGCCGTTTGTTCCTCACCGTGATCCCGCTAAACTTTAACTGATTTGATCCGTCGTGACTTTCAGCTGAGGTACTCTCTCTGAATGATCGCGGGACGCTAGATTATGTTGAAGCGCTTATTCGTGCATTACATTGCGGAAGAAGCAAAGCCCATGCTGCGCCTGGCGATTCCGCTTGTCTGCGCGGAACTAGGATGGACCACAATGTCCATCGTAGACACTATGATGGTGGGCCGCCAGGCAGACAGCGCCGTCGCGATCGGCGCGGTCAGCCTGGGAGGCATTCTCTACATCGCGATCGCGATTTTCGGCACGGGCTTAATGCTTGGGTTGGACACCTTAGTCTCGCACGCGTATGGCGCCGGCGATTTAGAAGAGTGCCATCGTGTACTTGTAAATGGTGTGTACCTCAGTTTGGGCATATCTCCATTGTTGATGGGACTGGTCTGGTCCTTCGGGCCGATTCTGCGTTCGCTCGGCATTCAAAACGCTCTACTGGACCAGGCGGTTCCGTATCTGCACGCGCTGAACTGGTCCACGCTTCCGCTGCTGCTTTATTTTGTTTTTCGGCGCTACCTGCAAGGAATGGATCAGGCCAAACCGGTGATGTTCGCGCTTATATCGGCCAACCTGGTGAATCTAGCTGGAAACTGGGCTTTAATTTACGGCCATCTTGGATTGCCGGCCATGGGTACAGTCGGCTCCGGGTGGTCCACATGCGTCGCGCGCATTTATATGATGAGCGTGCTGCTCGTATATTGCGTTTATTACGATCGCCGATATGAAACCGGTTTGCGCGACACTCGCCGCCTGCCGGATTTTTTCAGAATCTGGCGCTTGGTGCAGTTGGGTCTGCCGGCCGCCACGCAATTCGGCATGGAAGTGGGAGTTTTTGCCGTGGCCACCGCCATGATCGCCAAACTGGGAGCAATCGCACTGGCGAGCCATCAAGTAGCGCTGAACACTATAAGCTTCACTTACATGGTCCCGCTGGGAATCAGCGCGGCTGCGGCGGTCCGAGTAGGGCAGGCTCTGGGACGCGGGGATGCGCACGGTGCGAGCCGCGCGGGATGGACTGCGATGCTTCTCGGCACCGGTTTTATGGGCGTGATGACCATACTTTTTCTGGCCGCACCGCAATACATCGTCCGGATTTATACGCCCGATCCGGTCGTGATTCGCGCCGCCGGCACGCTGCTTTTCGTCGGCGGTTTTTTTCAGCTGTTTGACGGAATGCAGACAGTAGCTACCGGCGCGTTACGCGGCGCGGGCGATACGCGAACTCCGATGATCTGCCATTTGGTTTTCTATTGGCTGGTGGGATTGCCTCTGGGCGCCTATCTCTGTTTCCATTTAGGATGGGGGGCGGCCGGCTTGTGGATTGGTTTGTGTATCGCTTTAATTTTGATCGGGTGCGCGCTTCTCTATTTCTGGCGACGCAAAGAGCGCTCTTTCGCAACCCAGAAAATTCCGTTGGCGACCGCAATGCTGCGTGCTGAATGATTGAGATGCCTAAAAATACCTTCATGGAACGCGCTATCGCGCTCGCTCTCGAAAATGTGCGCTCGGGCGGCGGACCCTTCGGCGCACTCATTGTGAAAGACGGCAGAGTTATTTCCGAAGCCGCGAACTGCGTGACCTTGACGAATGACCCGACCGCGCACGCGGAAATCGTCGCGATTCGGAAAGCTTGCAAGAAGCTGGGAACTTTTCATCTCACGGACTGCGAGCTTTACTCCAGTTGCGAGCCTTGTCCCATGTGCCTGGGGGCTATTTACTGGGCTCGCCCCGCTCGTGTCTATTTTGCATGCACCGCCGCCGATGCCACGGAGGCCGGCTTTGACGATTCGCTTATCTACCAGGAAATTCGGAGCCCGCACCTGCACCGAAAAATTCCGATGATCCAGTTGATGCGCGAAGAATCGCTCGCGGCATTTCGCGCCTGGGAACAAAAGCCGGACAAAGCGAATTATTAAGGCGAAGCTGCCGGCGGTGGGAGGAAACGAATGCGAATCTTGAACATCGCGTGCGGAATTTTCATACTATTCACAACATTGGCCTACGCGCATCTGCTTCACCACCATTTGATGCGCTCACTTTCTGACGCGGCTCATAGCCGCTTTTCTGGGCAGCGTACATTCCGGTTGTGGCAGCGGGGATACTCGCCTTCGTTGGAGGATGCCTGCTTCTGAAGCGCATCGGCTAATTGGGAAACGGCGGGCCGGAGACGTGCGGCACGGAAGCAGGTTGAGTTTCCAATTCCAGGATGAGGTGATATCTTCTGCGCATGCGCATACCTATTCTGTTGTTGCTGGTTTGCTCGTTTTCTACCGCCGCTCAGGAAGCGCCTCCCAAGTCCGCTCCGACCGTTCCGGACCTTGCCGAGCTGAAAGCGATGGCCGCGCGTTTTGCTTCCACGCCGATAAAAGTCGATGCTTCGGGCCTATCTGCAAGAGACCAAAAAGCGCTCGTAAAACTCGTGGAGGCGGCAAAAATCGTAAACACAATTTTCATGCGACAGTTTTGGAGCGGCGATCTGGCCGCATACGCGAAGCTTGAGCAGGACAAGACTCCGCTGGGCCAAGCGCGCCTGCACTATTTTTGGATCAACAAGGGACCGTGGTCGGAGATCGACGAGTATGCGGCGTTCCTGCCCGGCGTTCCCCCTCGAAAGCCTCCGGGCGCAAATTTCTATCCGGAAGATATGACCAAAGAGGAGTTCGAAACCTGGGCCAAGACGCTTCACCCGGAACATAGGGAGCTGGCCGAAGGATTTTTCACCGTGATTCGCCGTGGCGCAGATCGTAAGTTGAGGACCGTGCCGTACAGCGAGGAATACAAGAACGATCTGGCGCAAGCGGGAAAGCTTCTGCGCGAAGCAGCAACTCTTACCGATAACGGCAGCTTGAAAAAATTCCTTACCAGCCGCGCCGATGCTTTTTCTTCCAACAATTATTACGAAAGTGACATGGCCTGGATGGACCTCGATGCGCCGGTGGATGTTACCTTCGGCCCGTACGAAACTTACCAGGACGAACTTTTCGGTTACAAGGCGGCTTTCGAAGCCTATATCAATGTTCGCGACGATAAAGAAACCGCCCGCCTCGCTTTCCTGGGGGATCATCTTCAAGACATTGAGAATAATCTTCCCGAAGATCCGCAGTATCGCAATTCAAAGTTGGGAGCGCTCGCTCCCATTCGCGTCGTCAACGAAGTCTTCTCCGCAGGAGACGGCGCACACGGCGTGCAAACCGCTGCGTACAATCTTCCGAACGACGACAAAGTAATAGGGCAAAAGGGGAGCAAGCGCGTGATGTTGAAAAACGTGCAGGAAGCGAAGTTCGAAGCTACGCTGGTGCCGATCTCGCGGATCGTCTTACGCGCTGCGGACCAAAAGGACCTAAGCTTCGATCTTTTCTTCACTCACATCGTCGCCCACGAACTGTGCCACGGCCTAGGCCCACACCAGATAAAAATAAATGGACGCGACACCTACCCACGGATGGAGTTGAAGGAGCAGTACGCCGCGGTGGAAGAAGCTAAAGCCGACGTGACCGGCCTTTTCGCCCTTCAATTCCTGATGGCGCAAGCCGACAGCGGAAAACTGGACGCTCCGGTCGCGCACGGCCCCGAAGCCGAACGCCAGCTTTACACCACCTATCTTGCCTCTTCGTTCCGCACGATGCGCTTCGGCTTGCAGGATGCGCACGCCCGCGGGCAGGCCATGCAGTTCAATTATTTTCTCGACAAGGGTGCGTTCGTGGCGAATGCCGACGGCACGTTTAGCGTTGACGTCCCCAAAATGAAAGACGCGGTGCGCTCGCTGGATAACGAACTGCTCACTCTGGAAGCTACCGGCGATTACGCCGGAGCCAAAACGTGGATGGATCAGCTGGGCGCTCTTCGCCCCGCAGTGCAGCAAGCTCTGGCACGCCTCAAATCCGTCCCCACGGACATCGAGCCGGTTTTCGCGATTCTCAATGCTTCGCGATGATGAGCGAGCGCTCTTAGAACCTTGGTCTCGCGTGGAAAATGGGACAAACGGCGGGTTGTTCACAGCATGCAAGTCCTTGAGTTCCGCAAAACAACGTGCTAGCGTTTTCTGTGATTAAAACAAAACGATTTCGTGCCCTCCTGCAGAGTTCATGGAATGAACCAATTCCGCCCGCCGGCCCATACATCGCGAGAGATGAAGCATGGTCGTAAGGCTGGGCGAGAATAGTTATGGCGAATCGCGCGTGCGGCTTCTGCGCGTCTTGCGGCAGGAGGGACGTCACGACATCAAGGAGCTGACGGTCACGATTCGCTTCGCAGGCGATTTTGAGGAGGCTCACACAAAAGGCCAGAACAAGAAGATTCTGCCGGCGGACACCATGAAAAACACGGTGTACGCCCTGGCGCGCCAGTATCCGGTGGAAGCGGTCGAAGATTTTGCATTGCACCTCATCGAGCACTTTCTGACCTACAACGAACAAGTTTCCCGGGTATGGATTGAGGCGGAAGAGAATCCCTGGTCCCGCATTCCTCACGGAGCGAAGCCGCATGCTTTCGCGTTCATGCGCGCGTCAGACCCGGAAAAGCGCACAGCAACGTTGATCGGGACTCGAGAAGGTGTTGCCATTCGCGCCGGGATCCAGGACCTTGCAGTGCTGAAGACAACGAAATCGGCGTTCAAGGGATTTCCGCACGATCCGTACACCACGTTGAAAGAGGATCACGATCGAATCCTGTCAACGGCCATTCGCGCGGAGTGGCTTTACGAAGGCGACGAAATCGAATTCAGTCCCGTCTGGCACAGCGTGCGGCAAACATTGCTCGAAACTTTCGCGGAACACGACAGCAACTCGCTGCAGCACACGCTGTACGCCATGGGCGAAGCGGTCCTCGCAACTTTTGACCGCATACGCGAAATTCATCTCTTGTTGCGCGAGAAACATTTCAATCCTGTTGATCTTTCGCCCTTTGGAATGGACAATTCCGCGGAAGTTTTTCTGCCTACGGACGAACCGCACGGTTTGATCGAAGCGACACTACGCAAAGAATGAGCGTCATACATAAAGGCCCATGCCCGAGAAAATTCTGATTGTTGACGACGAATCCGCGGCGCGCTTTGCGTTGGAAGTGCTGCTGCGCCGCGAGGGCTACGAAGTGCGCGACGCCAGCAACGGAGAAGCTGCGCTAGCGGAATGCGCTGCGTTTCGACCGGACCTAATTCTTCTCGACATATTGATGCCGGGAATCGACGGATTCGAAGTCTGCAGGCGAATCAAGGCCACGCCCGAAACGCGGCTCACGCCAGTGGTACTCATCACCGGGCTTTCCGAAACTGAGGACCGCATTAAAGGAATTAATGCCGGCGCAGACGATTTTCTGAGCAAGCCCTTAGACTTGAACGAATTGCTCGCTCGAACGCGTTCGTTGCTGCGATTGAAGCATTACACCGACGAGCTCGAACACGCCGAAGGGGTCCTCCTCAGCCTCGCTCGAAGTATTGAAGCGCGCGATCCTTACACGCGCGGGCATTGCGAACGGCTGGGGGAAATGTCCGCGCAATTGGGAGGGCGGCTGGGTGTTTCCGAGGAAGAGATCAAAGCGCTTCGCAGAGCAGGGATCGTCCACGATATCGGCAAGGTGGCTGTGCCGGATTCGATTTTGCTGAAACCCGGTCCTCTGACCTATGAAGAGATCGTTCAAATGCGGAAGCATGCTGCGGTGGGTGAAAGTATCTGCGCGCCGCTGAAGACATTCGGCGTCGTGCTTCCAATCATACGTCACCATCATGAGAAGTATGACGGGTCAGGCTATCCTGACAACCTGCAGGGGGAGGAGATCCCGCTGACAGCACGAATCCTGCAGCTTGCCGACGTTTTTGACGCGCTCACCACCGACCGTCCGTACAAGACTGCAATCCCCTGGGAGACGGCGCTCTTAATGATGGATGCGGAAGCGGAACGAGGATGGTGGGACCGCGAGCTGTACGCGGCCTTCAGAAAGATGATTCAGGAGGCGCGCAATTCGCCGGAACAAGGGCCGTCACGCAAAACTGACGTCGCGATTTTATGATTTGCTGATGCGTTCGTCGCCTGAATAGATCACGAATCGCCTTCCGCGAAGAAATCCAATCAGCGTGAGTCGCAACTCACGCGCCAGTTGCACAGCGAGGCTGGAGGGCGCGGATACCGAGGCAACAATGGGGATGCCCGCCACGATCGCCTTCTGCACAATTTCAAATCCTCCCCGCCCGCTCACCAGGAGTACCGAATCCGCCAGCGGGACGCGGCTGCTCATGAGCGCCCAGCCGATGACCTTGTCAACGGCGTTGTGGCGGCCGATGTCTTCGCGCAATACCAGCAACGCGCCGGTGGGATCGAAGAGCGCGGCGGCATGCAATCCTCCGGTGCGGCGAAAGACATCCTGCGAGGAACGCAGGACGTCCGGGAGGGCGACGAGGATTTCCGGATCGAAACGAAAATCGGCGTTCGGAGGATTGAGCAGGCGTGAGCGGATGGCGTCGATTGATGCTTTGCCGCAGATGCCGCAACTAGAAGCCGCAAAGAAATGGCGGCGCATTTTTGCAAAATCGGGAGCAGCCTCAGGCGCGAGCGTTGCCTGCACTACGTTGCCGGAATCAGGGCCCTCAGTTGGCGCAATCGGCTGAAGTGTGAGGATCTGGTCCGCGGACTGTACCAATCCCTCGGTGAATAGGAAGCCGGCGGCAAGTTCGAGGTCGTGGCCCGGCGTGCGCATGGTTACGCTGAGCGGTTCTTCGCCGACGCGAATTTCGAGCGGTTCTTCGGAAGCCAGGTAGTCGTCTTTGCGGCGCAGCTGTCCGTCGTCCCATTCGGAAACTTGCGTGAGATCGAGCTTATGAAGTTTAGGCGGCAAGCAGGCTTCTCCGGGTAGTTCGCTCCTAGCGAAAGGGCGGACTCCAAGCATACATCTGAGCGGCGGAAGGTTCGATGCGCAAAAAAGAAACTGGCTCGGACCGACGGGGGGCGGCCGAGCCAGGGGGTATTTAGTGAAGGACCGCGGAAGCTTGTAGTCTTTCGTTCCCGCAGTGGCAGGGCCATCGTGCACGGGCCTTGTTACTGCTGAATGAAAGCCCGGTAAAAACCTGGTGCGCTGGAAAAAGTAAAACGACCAGTGTAGGATAGACATTCGATCCTGCCATGCAGTAGATTGGACTTCTTTGACACTTACGATCGCTTTGCCTACAACTATCCCAGTTAAGCGAGTCGGCCTGGAAGTTTGGATGAACCGCGTCCTGGAGTTGGCGGACAAGGTTCAGGATGACTGGAACGCAGACAACGTCCACGATTTAAGGGTAGCTCTCCGGCGCTGCCGAACGATGGCGGACGCTTTGGGCGAAGTGAATCCTGCCCCCGGCTGGAAAAAACTCAAAAAGGTAACACGCGATTCATTCCAGGCTTTGGGCGAGCTTAGAGACACGCAGGTCGCAAAGCAATGGGTGAAAGAGTTCGGCAAGGCGAAAGATCCCGTTCGCGGGCGCATGCTAAGAGTACTGGGCGAGCAGGAGCAAGGACAGCGGAAAGAGGCGGAGAAAGCCCTGAACCAGTTTGACCGCAAGAGCTGGAAGAAATGGTCGCGCAAATTTCCGGCCAAAGCTGACTTTTTTCCGCTAGAGAGCGTTGTGTTTCAACGCCTGGCGCTGGCGGAACTGAATGAAGCAGTGAATCTGTATCACCGGGCGCGAAAAGTTCGCAGCGGAGCGGCATGGCACCGGCTGCGAATCGGGCTGAAAGGATTCCGGTATATCCTGGAAAATTTCCTGCCGCAGCGCTACGCGCAATGGAGCAAGGAACTCAAAGGCATGCAGGACATGCTTGGCGAAGTGCACGACCTGGATGTGCTGCGGCTTCGAATCAGGAAACAAGCCTCGGGACTGAATCCTGAAATCGTCGCAATGTGGATAGAAGAAATTGAAAAGGCACGGAAGGCTCGCCTGGAAGACTTTCGCGCGAAAACCGCAAATAAGGACTCGTCCTGGGAAGTCTGGCACAAAGGGCTGGAATGGGGCCACAACCTCAAAACTGTCTCGCCGCTGGAATTGCAGCGCGTTTACTCCGCAAGTTGACGCAACATCTTTGGAGTCAAAATCCAGCGAAGCAGCCATCTGCCGTGCGCGGCAGTGTGGTCAAAAGAGGCGACTCCCGCTTTTTTTAACTCGGTGACGGCGCCGCGCGCGCCGAGCAAGTTCGAGATGGTCAGATCCAACTGCGGGGCATGGCCGAAGCACATGACTTCCTTGGCGCGCAGGCTGATGACTTCCTTCACGATCTCCGCGGGATTGCCGGCGGGTTTCAGCGCATCGTGGACGCGGATTTTTGCCGGAGGGAATCCGAGCGTTTCCGCGAATATCTCGGCGGTTTGTGCTGCGCGTACGTAGGGACTTGTGATCATCACGTCCGGCTTGATGCCGAGGGAACTGAGCCCGAGGGCAGCGGAGCGCGTCTTCTGCACGCCTTTTGCAGTTAGCGGGCGTTCGGGCTCAGGGGGTGATTTGGGGTCGTTCGGGTCCACGGCGATGCCGTGGCGCACAAGATAAAGAATCATGGTTTAGGCCACCTCTTTTTCTTTTCTCTGAACGCGGCGAAACTCCGCATTGAGATGAAATTCCTTCTCAAATAAATCCGCTTTTCGTTGGAGTCCGGCCAAGTCCAGGCGGGTCCCGTCAACGGCGCGGATCATGAAAATCGCCTTGCGTCCGGCAATCTGTACGTCCACCCCGGTCACACGCTGCTCGTGTTCGGACTCAAGTTTTTCGGCGATGCGGAGCAGCGAGGTCAGCAGCCGGGCCTGCCGGCGGCGCTGGCCGTCAAGCGCGGCATAGGACGAATGCTCTATCTCAGGCTCTGATTTCGAATTATGGTAGCGCACCAGCGCAGCCACCATTTCGCATCGCCAGCCCCGCAGGCCGGGGATGTCTCCATTGCGGATCAAATATTCGCCGTGACGATGGTGAGCCTTGCGATTCACGAAATGCCCCACATCGTGCAGTAGCGCCCCAATTTCGAGCAGGTGGCGCAAATCCGCTCCCATTTCATGAATGGGGCGCAGTTGGTCGAATAGCGAAAGGGCGAGCCGCGCGACTTGTTCCGCATGATTTTGATTGTAATTCAGCCGGCTGGCGAACCATAAGGCGCCCTCGCGCATTTCGGCGGCGCGGCCTTTTTCCTCTTCGGACGTAGATCCGGCGGAATATTGCTCCGCGACCAGATCGATAAGAATCCCTTCGCGAACGCCGACTCCCGGCACGAGGATGGTGCGCAGATCCAGCCATTTGGCGAGAGTAGTGATAATGATGGCGGCGATTCCTATGACTTCCGCGCGGTCCTCACGCAGGTGGAAAGCTCGCATTCGCCTGGGCACGTCGAGAGCTATCATTCGCCAAGTCTGATCCTTCAGCAGACGTACGTTCATGGACGGAATACGCTCGATCACGGGTCCCGGAGCGATTCGAACGAGAGCTTCGGCATTTCCTCCGCATGCGACTGCGATGGACCGGGTGAGCTTCGGCGGCGAAGGAAGGGCGCTCCTTAGGATCGCGAGCACATGATGACGAAGGCGGCCGGCATCATCTTCGTTGATGGCACCCTCGATAGAATACGTTTCCATCAGGCGTATGGTGCCGAGCGGAAGTCCGATGCGATGCTCGAGCACGCCGCGCTGAAAGAAATTCAATTCCAGGCTGCCTCCGCCGAGGTCAAAAATCAGGCGCGGTTGGAGCCGATCGTTCAGAGCCCATTTTACCGCAGAGCAGACCAGGCGCGCCTCTTCTTCGCAGCTAATCACCTCCAGTTCAATTCCAGTTTTTCGCTGGATGCGGTCCATCAGTTTGCGGTAGTTGCGCGACTCGCGAGCAGCGGCCGTTGCGACGGCTCGATAGGCACTGACTTGGTGAGCATCCATGCGGTCGCGGAACTGGCGGAAAACTCGAGCCGCGCGCGCAATAGTGTCGTCATCAAGCAAACGGCGAGTAAAAGCATTGTGGCCCAAGCGGACAGCGGCGCGTTCATTGTCCAGGATTTGAATATGGTGAGGAGAAGTGGCGCGAGCAATAACGAGCCGAATGGCATTGGAGCCGGCATCGATTGCGGCTAGTTGAACGGGGGCAGCCACCCTAGCGCCAGAGGTGCGACAGAGCGTGCGAAGGCTTGTATTGCGTGCTCCGTATGCCCAGGTGTGAGGCGATGCGTTTGCGCAGGACCCGGTTTACATTGGAGACGCTGCTTTCGCCGTCTAATTCGAGAAATCCGTGCCGCTTCGACAGGTACTCAAATTCGCGCTTGATCATGGACTGATAGCGAATAAAGGACTGAAACAAATCATTGGAGAGGGACATGTCGCGTCCCGATTCCCAATAGCTGATCGTTTGCGATTTCTTGAATTCGCGGTCAAACGCAACTTCCGGGCGCACATTCAGCCAAAAAGTGAGATCGGGTTTCAGCGCGATTTCATAGATTCCGTGAAGATAGTCGCGGCCTATGCCGCGAACGGCAGCGCGCGCGATCAGGGTAAAGATGTAGCGGTCCGCTAGAACGACCAAGCCCGAGCGCAAGGCGGGAAGAATACGGCGTTCCAGTTGGTCGAAGAAATCAGTGCTGTACATCAGAGCCAGGGTCATAGGGGTGACTGCGTTTTCCGCAAGAAGCGCGTCAATGTCTTCACCCACCAAATACGACCTGCGCAGGCCCATGGTTTGCACGGCGAAGCCCTGAGATTCCAACCATTCGGTGAGGAGATAGATCTGTGTAGAGCGGCCGGAGCCGTCGGTGCCTTCGATGACGACCAGCGTTCCGCTCAATTCCTCGGGCTTCACGCCGGGGAGCGGAGCTCCGTAGAAGCGCGAGGGAGGCGGTACGGTTAACGCAGCCTTTTTCAACTTGTTCTTCGGAGGCCGGCCGTTGGCCGGAGCCGCCGCAGCTTTTTTGACAGAGCGTTTCATTTTTTCTTGGGCGCAAATTGCTGGAGAGAGATTTTCTCGCCGACGATTTGCCGCATCAGTTTCTGGAGTTTGTTCACTCGCACGGTGCCGTCCATCAAAACGAAATGGTCGGTCTCAACCATCTGATCGTAATTATTCAATATGCGTTCCTGGAAAATGCGAAAGCTCTCAGAGCGATCCAGGGAGATTCCCAGGTCCATTCCGGCTTCATAATATTTAAGCTTGGGGCGTCCGGCGACGATACGATTTACGGCGACGTCCAGCGGAGCGCGGAAATAAAATGTGATGTCAGGAGCGGGGGCGAAACTGTAAAGATTCCGCAGCCAGTGGGGAGAACATCCGCGAGCACCATCTCTTGCGAATGCGGTGTAAATGTACCGGTCAGCGAGCACCAAATAGCCGCCATGTAACAGGGGCATGATTTGACGCTCGCAGCGATCGGCAAAATCGGCCGCGTGGAGGAGGGAAAACGTTGTGGCCGTCAGCAGCCGGCGCTGTTTTCCGCGACGAGTAGCGGATTTCACCAGCGGAGAAGAATTCCATTCCGTGAAGTGGGTGCGGTAACCGCCGATTTCGAGCCAGCGTTTAAGGAGGTAGAGTTGGGTACTCTTCCCGGAGCCGTCAATGCCTTCCACGACCACCAAAGCCCCGGGATACGCGCGCTTGGTGGCGGGTTGTTTGGCCGGGGCGGGATCAGCGGCTGGCGAAATGTCAGGCGTAGTCGTAACCATATGAATTATTTACACGGAATCGCATATCATATCTCGGAACGATGAATACACGGTGAAGAAAGTGTTACCGGGAAGAAACACAACGCTGCGAGCTGATTAGTAGGGCGGAGGAGCTGATTTTCAGGAGATGCGACCGATGGCAACGAGATTCAGCAAAGAACTGCTAGTGAGGCCGGGGCACAAAGTGAAGCTGTCAAAATGGGACCCCGAGGACACGCTCGGCTGGGACAAGAATCACGAGATGAAAGAAAGCCTTGAGAAGGCCATCGAGAGGCTCGATAGCTTTCAATATCGGTTGTACGCCGAGAAGAAACACGCGGTACTGCTAATTTTTCAGGGACTGGACGCGGCCGGCAAGGACGGAACGATTCGTCACGTGATGTCGGGCGTAGATCCTCAGGGTTGTGTGGTGAAGTCATTCAAAGTGCCCACGTCGGAAGAAGCGGCGCACGATTTTCTTTGGCGCGTGCACAAGGCTGTTCCGGAATGCGGCGAAATCGGGGTTTTCAACCGGTCACACTACGAGGACGTGCTGGTCGTGCGGGTCCACAACCTCGTCCCCAAAGAAGTGTGGTCGCGCCGGTACGCTCAAATCAACGATTTCGAGAGCATGCTAGCCGAGAACAGAGTGAAGATTCTGAAATTCTTCCTGCATATCAGCAAGGACGAGCAGAAGAAACGCTTCATGGAACGCATCGACGATCCCGATAAGCGCTGGAAAATTTCCGACGCCGATTTCAAAGAACGAAAATATTGGGATGACTATACGGCCGCTTACGAAGAAGCGCTGGAGCGGTGTAACACTGCGGAAGCGCCGTGGTACATCATTCCCGCGAACAAGAAATGGTTTCGCAACCTCGCCGTATCGCACATCATTGATGAAACGCTCAAAGGGATGGACTTCAAATTTCCAGCGCCAACGATCAACCTGAAGAAGCTGAAGTGGAAATGAAGGCTCGCGGGCGCGTACCAGGAATCCTGCTAGAATCGCTCGTCTCTAAGCGAGGGCGAAGCGGATTTCCTTTCGAATCGTCCAGAGTGAATTACGCTGACTTGACCACGAATGATGGATGAAGCTGTTTTCCCGCGAAGTTTTCTGAAGGCGTATCCCCGCGCGGTGCGCGCTGAGGGTTGTTTTGTGTACACGGCGGACGGCCAGCGGTACCTGGACGCATCGGGCGGCGCGGCCGTGGTCACGATCGGGCACGGCGTGGAAGAGATTGCTCGCGCGATGGCAGAACAGGCGTCGAAGCTGGCGTACGTACACTCCTCGCAATTTCACACTGAGATCGCCGAAAAACTTGCAAAGCGAATTCTCGCGTTGGCGCCCGCGGGCATGCGGCGAGGCGGCCGCGTTTATTTCACTTCGGGTGGATCGGAAGCGACGGAAACGGCGCTGAAGCTAGCGCGCCAATATTGGATCGAACGCGGGGAGAAAAAAAGATTTCGCATAATTTCGCGCTTGCAGAGTTATCACGGAAGCACGCTGGGAGCTTTGTCAGTTTCCGGAAACTTCCGGAGGCGCGAGCCGTTCGCTCCCATGCTGGCCGAGTGGGGACATATTCCGCCCTGCTATTGCTATCGGTGTCCCTACGGGCTTCGTTATCCGGAATGCAATGTGGAATGCGCGGACGAGCTCGGCCGCGTGCTGGAGCGCGACGGATCGGAAAATGTGGCGGCATTTATTTTCGAGCCGATCGTGGGAGCGACTCTGGGCGCGGTTGCGCCTCCAGAGGGTTACGTTCAGCGGATTTCGGAAATTTGCCGCGAGCATGGGATTCTTCTGATCGCCGACGAAGTGATGACCGGGATGGGCCGCACAGGCAAGCCTTTTGCCGTCGAGCATTGGGGCGTAACGCCGGATATGATCTTAGTCGGAAAGGGGATTGCGAGCGGCTACGCTCCGCTGGGGGCGGTGATTGTCGCCGGGCATGTTGCGGAAGCAATTTCCAAGGGCTCCGGCGCATTTCTTCACGGCTTTACGTATAACGCGCACCCTGTAGCCACGGCCGCGGGAAATGCGGTGCTGGATTACATCGAGCGCGAAAATCTATTTGGGCGAGTTAACGGCGCCGGGTTGGAGACGCGCGCGGCACTGGAGTCGCTGAAAAAATTCTCGGTTGTGGGCGACGTGCGCGGCATGGGACTACTGTGGGGAGTGGAACTTGTGCGCGATGCGAAGACGCGCGAACCTTTTCCAGCGGATGCTCGAATCGCATCACGAATTCAAGAAGATGCGCTCGAAGCGGGGGTCATGACGTACCCGATTCAGGGATGCGTTGACGGCACGCGCGGCGACCACATTTTGCTTGCTCCGCCTTTCACGATCACAACGGGCATGATAGAAATGCTCGCAGCCGGACTCGGAAAAGCAATCGCGGCGCTCGAGAAGTCCCATCTTGCCGGAATCGGAGGCTCGTCTGCGCAGGTCTGATCGGCGACGTTATCGCGGGCTGCTGGCCGCTCTCGTATTGGTTTTGCCTGTAGGGTTTTCCGCGTTTGCTGGACTCGGCGACACGAATTCCATGGCTGGGTTTTCGGCGCAAGGCGCGGCGGAGGAAGCGGCAGTTGAGCAGCAGTTTCGTTCTCTTACCTCGAGCGAACAAATTTCCAAATTTCATCGCTATCTTACGTCCGAGCCTCATCCGGCGGGCTCCACTCGCAATAATGAGCTGGCGCAATGGGTGGCGGAGCAATGGCGGCAGCAGGGGCTCGAAGACGTCACCATCCATCGATACGATGTGTTGAATTCTTCGCCGCGCGAGATTTCTCTCGAGATGGTTCGCCCAGGTCATTATCGGGCGAGCCTTCGCGAAGATCCATACGACGTTGACCCGGACACCAAGAATCCGAAAGCGGACGGCGCATACCTCGGATATTCGGCTTCGGGCGAGGTGACGGCTCCGGTGGTCTACGCGCACAGCGGGAACCCGGAGGATTACGACTATCTTCGCGCGCACGGAATCGACGTACGCGGGAAAATCGTGCTGGTGCGCTATTCGAACCCGTACAGCTATCGTGGGTTCAAAGCGCTGACTGCGGAGCGGCTCGGAGCTGCGGCAATACTTATCTATTCTGATCCGCAGGAAGACGGGTACACGAAGGGGAAAGTTTACCCGGACGGGCCTTGGGGGCCGGAGAGCCATATTCAACGCGGCGCGATCACGTATGACTTCCTTGAGCCGGGCGACCCGCTGACGCCGGGCTGGGCTTCGGTTCCAGGGGCGAAGCGTATACCGATCGAGCAGGCTGTATCGCTGCCGAAAATTATGGGTGTGCCGCTTTCCTGGCGCGACGCGAAGCCGCTGCTAGAAAAAATGGACGGGCCGGTGGCGCCGGATTCGTGGCAGGGAGGATTGCCGCTTAGATACCGTCTTGGCGGGAAGCGAGTGCAAGTCCATCTGAAGGTGGACATGGACATGAGGGTGCAGCCGTATTACGTGACGGAAGCGCGGATTCGCGGGAGCGAAGTGCCGGACGAGTGGGTGATCCTGGGAAATCATCGTGACGCGTGGGTATACGGCGCGGTTGATCCTTCGAGCGGAACGGCTTCGATGCTCGAATTGACGCGCAATCTGGGTGAATTGTTGCGCAAGGGAATTCGGCCAAAACGCACGCTGGTGATTTGCAGTTGGGATGGCGAAGAATATGCGCTGACGGGTTCAACCGAGTGGGGCGAAGAATTTGCGGACGAGTTGAAACAAAAAGCGGTGGCGTATTTGAATGTGGACGAGGCTACGTCCGGGAATAATTTTCAAGGCGATGCAGTGGGCTCGCTTGCGCCGCTGCTCGTGGACGTGAGCCACGCCTTGGTTACGCCGTCGGGAAAGAGCCTTTACGACGAGTGGCGAGTTTCGCGCCAGACGGAGATGAACGACAAGCGTGCATTGACCGACTTTGAGCTGGCGAACACTCGAATTGGAAGCGGTTCAGATCACACGGTATTCCTAAATTTTCTGGGAATCCCCGTTGTCGGGCTAACGTTTGTCGGGCCGTATGGCGTCTATCACTCGCTGTATGACGATTTCTACTGGATGAATCATTTTGGCGATCCGGGATACCGGTACCACTCGTTAATGACGCAACTCTGGGGCACGGTAGCGCTGCGATTGGCGAATGCCGAAATTTTACCGTTCGATTTTGAGTCCTATGGAAAGCACATCCATCAGTTTGTGAGCGAACTGGACGATTCGAGCCACATCGCCGCCCATATTGATCTGGCTTCGTTGCAAAGGCACATCGCCGAATTTCAGCAAGCGGGCCGCGTGCTCAATCAGACCGCAGTCCGAGAAATTGGGAGCGGGCGATTGAATGGCGCGAAGGCTTTCCCGGTGAACCAGGAGCTTATGCAAGTGGAGCGCAATTGGTGCAATCCGCAGGGAATTCCGGGGCGGACATGGTTCAAACATTCACTCTATGCGGCGCGGTACACCTACGCTCATCTGGAATTACCGGGACTCACGGAAGCTGCGGAGGAAGGGGATTGGAAGCGCGCGTCGGAACAAGCCAAAATCCTGGAAGACGAACTTATGAAAAATACCGCGTTGTTGCAACGTGCTAAAAGGGAGTTAGACTCTTTTACGGGAACGGAAAACCCATGAGCGAGAGAACAATTTCGGGGTTGGGCGGTCGCAGCGAGGCTCCCACCGCGCAACGGGCAGTATGAACTTTTTTGAGGAATAAAGCCGAATACCAGAAGTAAAATAGCGCGGTGCGCGGTTAAATGGGCAGACGGGAGAAATCGAATGAGGAATTTTTTTACCGGAATTTTTCTGACGCTGCTGGTTATGGGAATCGTGGCTTTTCTGCTGATTAAGAAGGGTTACGTGGACTTCAATGCGGATCAGGAACCATCGTTACTGGAGAGAAAATTCGCGATGGAGGCGGTAGACTCTTCGACTGACCGTCACGCTCCGGATCTGAAGAACCCTATCGCAGCGAACGACGAAAACCTCGTCGCGGGCGCCAAGCTGTACATTAACCACTGCGCGGGCTGCCACGGCGTGCCTTCGAATCCCGACAGTCAGTTTGGGCGTTCTTTCTATCCGACTGTTCCAGCTTTCTTCAAGGATTCTCCGGACATGCCCGACAACCAGAATTTCTACATCATTCAGCACGGTATCCGCTGGACGGGCATGCCAGCGTGGAGCAAGACGCTGAACGAAGCGCAGACGTGGCAACTAGTGACATTTTTGGGGAACATTGAAAAGCTTCCGCCGGCCGCAAAGAGGGAATTCGATCAGCCGGGAATATCTGCACCCGCCGGCACCCCCGCGCTAGCGCCCAACCCGGCTCCGATGCCAATGAATCCTTAGAATCGCGGCCGGTCAAAGCTCGTTCAGCGTGGGCGCCCCGCGAGCGAACTCGATGGGGAAGAAAAACACCGAGCCAGGGACAAGCAGTCCTGCTAAAATTTGGCTGGTTGCGTTGGCTTAGGCCGCATCTAACCATGGGGATGTTGATTGTTTTTCGACGGCTGACGGTGCGCCAAGACGAGACGCGCAGCATGCAGGGTATTTCGGGGGGGTAAGCCTGATGTCCGATGCAGTCGCAGATAAAGTAATCACTACTCTCGCGTCCGTGAAACGAATTCCGGCCGACAGTATCAAGCTGGAAACAAATCTGCAGGATCTGGGCATCGATTCGCTGGACGTCTTCACTCTGCTATTCGAACTCGAGAATGCCTTCAAGATTTCCATTCCCGATGACGACGTTCGATCCATTCGCACGGTCGGTGATGTCGTGACCGGGATCAAGAAGATTATCGCTGCTGCGCCGCCTGACTCGCCCGTGGGCTCCCCCACGCCCGCGGATTAAGAATGGCGGAACGCCGAGTTGCCATCACAGGTCTGGGAATCATCTCTGCTCTAGGACTGAACCTTGAGGAGTCGTGGAATTCTCTGAGCCAGGGCCGATGCGCCATTCGACGCTTGCAGAACGTCGACCGCTCGCGGATAGCCCTGAAGATGGAGAATGGCGCCGAAGTGCACGGCTTCGACGCGACGCAACACTTCGAAGGCGGCAAAGAAGCCTACCTCGACCGCTTCGCGCAGTTTTCGGTGGTGGCGGCGCGTCAAGCGATTCGCGATTCCGGGCTCGATCTGACGCCGGCTCTGCGCTATGCCGGCGCGGTAGTTTGCGGCTCGGCCGTGGGTGGCCAATCCGCAATCGAAACCGGTTTCGAGGATCTTTACGTCTCGGACCGGGGCCGGGTCCACCCGCTGACGATTCCCAAAACGATGGCCAATGCGGGTGCGAGCCATATTTCCATGGAACTCGGGATTACCGGGCCCACGTATACGGTGTCAACCGCCTGCTCCTCTGCGAATCACGCGATTGGCCAGGCGTTTCGTCTGGTGCGCGATGGCGAAGTGGAGCTGGCGGTGACTGGTGGCAGCGAGGCGCCGTTCGCGATCGGACATCTGAAAGCCTGGGAAGCGATGCGAGTGATCGCGCCGGATACCTGCCGGCCATTCAGCAAAGACCGGCGAGGAATGATACTGGGCGAAGGTGGCGCGATGATGATACTCGAGCCGTTGGAAGCGGCCCGAGCACGCGGTGCAAGAATCTACGCGGAAATCTGCGGGTTCGGCATGTCGTCCGACGCGCACCACTTGACGCAGCCGACGGTGGAAGGGCCTTCCCGTGCGATGCGAGACGCATTGCGCCTCGCGGGCATGGCGCCAGAAGAGGTCGGTTATATCAACGCGCACGGCACCGGCACGCCTGGTAACGACCCGGTGGAGAGCCGGGCCATCCGGCAGGTTTTCGGCACGCATGCGGACAGGCTCGCCGTTAGCTCGACGAAATCCATGCACGGGCACGCGCTCGGCGCGGCGGGCGCGCTTGAAGCGATCGCCACGGTGCTCGCGTTGCATCACGGGATACTGCCACCGACGGCGAATTACAACGAAAGGGATCCGGAATGCGACCTCGACTACATTCCGAATGAAGCTCGCAAACAGCAAGTGGAAGCAGCCCTATCGAACTCCTTCGCATTTGGAGGTTTGAACGCCGTCATCGCCTTCCGCGCCGTTCCGCATTAGATTCTGCCAGGTGTACAAACTGGTCCCATTCATGACAATTGCGCCGGCAGGGTGACCAGAAGATCGCGTGCGGATGGTGCGCGGATGGCGTCAAGCAAACACGACTAGCGATCGTGTCTCAGTTTGAATTTTCGCGAGGACGACCGAAGAATAAAACATAGCCCTCAGCATCTTTCACCTCGAATCCACGCAAGCCGTCACTGGTATCCTTTAGCGGCTCGGAAAACATGACACCACGCGACGTGAACTCGGCAGCGAGCGCATCAGGGTCGGGCACATTGATATAAGCATCCCAACGGGCCGCGTGATCGCCGCGCGTGGAGTTGGGCACCGCGTTCACCCCGACGTCCTTGACTATGAGCATCACACTGTCGCGGCAAACGATCGCAAAAAAGGGATCGGTGGCCCATTCGGAATTCTGGTGGGTGACATCGAAGCCAAGCTTATCGCGATAAAAGGCGACGGCGGCTGCAGCGTTGCGCACAATGAAAAATGGTGCGATGCCGTTTAGTATTGGCCGGGGCATACAAGGCCCTCCTTAAAAGCACGCTCAGCGCATACGCCGGTCGGAGTGAGGTGCCCTGGTAGATTCCGTTGTCAAGGCCAATGCCCACCGTGCCGGGTACCGCTGATGTGACGATCATGCTAGCGTTGATCTTGAATTACCAACTGAGACGCTACCCGACTAGCCGCTAGAAGAAGCGTAAGAGAAATGGGGCAAGCATGCCCCAGCCCGTGGGCGTAGGCGACCAGTGGCGCGTCAGTTCGTCCGCGAGCGTAAAGGTAACGAGGATTGCCAGGAATAAGACGCCTGCGAGGATGAAAACCTGGATAAGCCTGCCGCTGTACTTCACGTGCATAAAAAAGAGAACCACCAGAAGCATCTTCACGACTGCGATGGCCAGCGCCGCGACGGTATTAAACGCGCCGAGGTCGATGTATGCAACTCCAGTAGTGAGCGCGGTGAGGCAGAGAAGCGCGACGAAAATTCCAAGGTAAAGCTTTACCGAGACGATGTGACCGGACATTAGTGGCCACCCCCGATGTAACGACCTCCAATGAGATAGAGCAGCGGAAAGAGAAAAATCCAGATGATGTCGACGAAGTGCCAGTAGAGGCCGCTCACTTCGAGCGGCGCATAATATTCCGGAGTGAACCGGCCACGGTGCGCCATGACTGTGAGCACGGTAAGGAGGCCGATTCCGATGATCATGTGCATCGCGTGCAATCCAGTCATAAAGAAATAAAAGCAGAAGAACATAGGCACGTGCTGGCCGGCTGCGCCCCATTCGGGACGGATGATGAAACCGAAGCCGGGAACCAGATGCTCAACGTAATCGTGGTGCCATTCAAAAGTAAACTTAATGGCCAGGAACGCGGCTCCCAAGATCATGGTGGCGATCAGAAATCCGACTTGGGCTCTGCGCTTGCCCACTTGCGCAGAATGGATGGCGAGAGCCATGGTCAAGCTGCTTAGGATCAACACTGCGGTGTTCAATGCGCCGAACTTGACTTCGAGCAGATGGCTTCCTATTTCAAAGGCCGGCAGGTATAGCGCGCGATAAATAATGTAACTGGCGAAGAGTCCGCCGAAGAACATGATTTCGGTGAGGAGAAATACCCACATGCCGAGGCTTCCGGCCTCGCGCTGCTGCTCCATGTCCTCGAACTGGTGCGCAAACCCCGGGGGATGCGCGGTGTGAACGGTCATATCAGCCACGGGTCACCGTAGTGTTGGCGTAGTCGTAAGCCTCTTCGGTTACCACCGGAATCTCCTCGAAATTCTCAGTGGGCGGCGGCGATGGCGTGGTCCACTCCAACCCTTTCGCGCCCCACGGGTTGGGGCCAGCTGCTGGTCCGTATCGCATGGACCACGTCAAGTAGATGAGCGGTATGAGGTATCCGATGCCGAGGATGGAAGCGCCAGCGGAAGACATCACGTTGAGCACTTGGAACTCGGAGGGGTACACGGCGTAGCGTCGCGGCATGCCTAGATACCCGAGCATGAATTGCGGGAAGAAAGTGAGGTTGAAGCCCACGAAAATCACCAGGGCCGCGAAACGCGCCCAGCCGTCGGGATACAGACGGCCGGTAATTTTGGGCCACCAGAAATGAATGCCTCCCAGGTAAGCCATCACCGCGCCGCCGACCATAATGTAATGGAAATGAGCCACGATGAAATAGGTGCCGTTCAAGTGCACGTCCGTAGCTAGCGAAGCGAGAAACAATCCGGTGAGACCGCCCATGGTGAACAGGCCGATAAAGCCGAGCGCGTAGAGCATGGGGGCGTCGTAGGAAATTGAACCTTTATAGAGCGTCGCAGTCCAATTGAAGACTTTCACTGCGGAGGGGATCGCCACCATAAAACTAAGCACAGAGAAAATCAGCCCGGCGTAGATGGATTGGCCGGTGACGAACATGTGGTGGCCCCAAACCAGGAAGCTGATGATTGCAATCGAGAGGCTTGAGAAAGCGACGAAGCTGTAGCCGAAAATCCTCTTGCGCGAAAAGCAGGTGACCAGCTCGCTCATCACACCCATGCCGGGCAAAATCATAATGTAAACGGCGGGGTGAGAATAAAACCAGAACAAATGCTGGAAGAGGATCGGATCGCCGCCGATGGCGGGGTCGAAAATCCCGATATGCAGCAGGCGTTCGAGGCCGAGCAAGAAAAGGGTGATAGCGATGACCGGCGTGCCCAGAATGAAGATGATGCTGGTGGCGTAGATGGCCCAGATAAAGAGCGGCAAGCGGAACCAAGTGAGTCCAGGCGCGCGCATTTTGTGAATGGTGACGACGAAGTTAAGACCGGTGAGGATCGAAGAAAATCCGGTTATGAAGACGCCTATGGCCGTAGGAATCACTTGGGTGTGAGCGAAGCTGCTGCTGTAGGGGGTGTAAAACGTCCAACCGGTGTCCACGCCGCCGGAAATCACGGCATAGAGAGTGAAGATGGCGCCAATGACGTAGATGTACCAGCTAAGAAGATTGAGCCGCGGAAAGGCCAGGTCGCGGGCGCCAATCATCATCGGCACCAGAAAATTCCCCAGAGTGGCAGGAATCGAGGGAACCAGGAAAAAGAAAACCATGATGACGCCGTGCATGGTGAAGAGCTTGTTGTAGGTTTCCGGTTGAACGAGAGCGCCCTGCGGTTCGATCAGATGCAGGCGCATGAGGACGGCAAAAGTGCCGCCCACGAAAAACATCAGGGTGATGGAAACGAGATAGAGAAGCGCGATGCGCTTGTGATCGGTGGTCAAAAGCCACGACTTCACGCCATATCGCGCGTTCAAATAGTTAACGTGCGATCCGGCCGGAGCTTCGTGGACGTCTATGGTGGCGGTGCTCATTTGCCTTCCGTCTTCCTTTCTTCCGAGGCGAGAGACTTTACGTAAGCGACGAGTTGCAGTACTTGTTCCTCGTTGAGCTGGCCCTGGAAGGTGGGCATGATCGCCGGATATTTCGTCAAAACGACAGAATTCGGGTTAACGATGGCCTGACGAATGAAAGCTTCGTCCACGAGCCGCTTGTCGCCATTCTTGAGCGTTTCTTCCTTGCCGTACACTCCCACGAGCGAAGGACCTCGTCCCGTGCCTTCCGAGAGATGACAAGAGGCGCAGCCGAGTTTGTTAAATATCAGTTCACCGGATTGCTGCATGGACTGGCTTGGCGTACCCCCCGCGAGCCACGCCTCGTAATCGGCCGGCGACATCACGTACACCCAACCAAGCATCTCGGCATGATCCGCTCCACAGTATTGCGCGCAGAAAAGGTGATAGGTGCCGACTTTGGTGGCTTGAAACCAGAGCGAAGAATAACGGCCCGGAATCACGTCCTTCTTCACGCGAAACGCGGGAATGTAAAAATCGTGGATGACGTCTTCGGACGTCATGGTGAGTTTTACCGGCACACCCACCGGAACGTGCAGCTCGTTGATTTCCCGCACTCCCTCGGGATGTTGGATGTGCCACATCCACTGCTTGCCGATCACGAAAATTTCGGTGGAAGCGGAAGGAGGACGAGAGTTTTCAAAATACAAACTGGAAGCCCAGAGGAATAGGCCCGCGCAGATCAGCGCCGGAATTATGGTCCACGTTAGCTCAAGACCCAAGTGCTCTTCGGTGTCAGGCGGGCGCTCGTTTTCCGCGCGACGGCGGTATTTCACCATGAAGAAAAGGATGGTTGAAAAGATGACGAAGGTAAAAAACAGCGTGATGAAGGTGAGAGCGAAATAAAGATGATCCACGCCTTCGGCGATAGAAGAAGCAGCCTCGGGGCGAAGCTGGGGCGCTTGAATCACCGCTGAAAGAAAATCCTGGCCGAATTGGAGAGCGCCGATCATATTTTATTTATAATTCCCTCCTACTGCATCGTCCGGCTTGTGATCTGCAACACTCATGCTCTTCATTCCGGTAACGCGTAATGTTCTTTCTTGTAAAGCACCAATATGAGACTAGCGATGGCCAGCACAGTGACGGCCCCGGCCAGTTGAATCAGGCGCGAAATCAGCAGCCCATATTTACCGGTGGACGGATCGTAGTGGTAGCAGAAAAGCAGTACTTGATCGACCGGAGTGCCGATTTTTCCCTCGGAAGCTTCCACCAAACCGAGGCGCATATCGCGCGATGAGAACTGGATGCCATAAAAGTATCGCGAGATTTTCCCTTCGGGAGTGAGAAGCATAACGGCGCTGGCGTGAGCGAATTGTTTAGAATCCGGATCGTAGGCATAACGGAAGCCCAGCGCGTTGGCGAGCTGCCTGATTTGTTGCTCGTTGCCAGTGAGAAAGTGCCAGCCGGCTGCGGCTTGTGGCCGGCCATAAAGCCCGGTATAGAGGGCTTGTTTGGCTTCGGCGAGGACGGGCCGCTCCGTGGGGTCGATGCTCACGGTCACCACGTTGAACTGTTTGCCGATGTCCATCGGGATCAGCTTCAGGCTGGACTCAAGCCCGTTGAGGACTTGAGTGCAGAGCATCGGGCAGTTGTAATAGACCATCGACAGAATCACCGGCTTCTGACCGAAATATTCGCCGAGCTGAACGGGCTTGCCATGCTCATCGCGAAATTCGAGATTCAGCGGGATTGATTGATTTAACTTCTGGTCGATGCCGACTTCTTTCAGGAGAGATGGACGCACGCCGATGTCCTGTACCGGGCCTTGAAGTTGCGCTTGCGAGGGAGCAGGCAGAAACGCTAAGCCGAGCGCCACAAGCGCAACGGCGCGCTCGATTTGAGTCGCCGCCGAAAAATGTAGAAAGCTCTTCACTTTTCTCCCTGCTTTACCCAGCTCTCAAAAACCAAATCGGTTTACTTCTCCAGATTTTGCGATTTCGCATTTGCGTCTTCCGGCGCCCAGTATGCGCAAGGGCCGTTGGGTGACGACGCTGCTTCTCTCGACAAGCTCAAGGAAGGCGCGGATGATTGCGCTTCGCTCGCGGGACGCGCGGGCAAACCATGTTCAACCGTCGCGTCGATTGCACGGTCAATCGGGATCCGAACGACGCCATTTTCCGAGTCCACCCAACCGTAGGTATTAAGTTTCTGCATTTGATCGCCACAATAACTGCGCAAATCGGCTCCCGATTTTACTTGCAATCGCGGCTGCGGCGGCAGGACTCGGACATTCTCGAATGGAGATGCCGGCGGTCCAAGCGGCTGCGATTTCGCAAAATAAGAGAACATCCATTTCATCGAGAACAACACGACGATCAGGACGATCACGAGTCCAAGGCCGTACTTCAGCAGGCTGCTTGTATCGGCATCCCGGTGCTCATACTCTTCCGATGGATCGACCGCGGGCTGGCGGGCGCCCGGAGGAATGTGTCCTGCCGGATGTTTAGTCTCCATGCTCATGCTGGAGCGCTCCTTCAAACCGGGGGTCATGCACGGGCAACAGCGGCATTTTCTTCAGCTGCCAAATGTAGGTGCCGACCCAGATGCCTCCGATTCCGATCACTGCGAACAAATCCGAGAAATGAAACTGGGGACTTTTTCTTTCGCTACCAAAGGCTGGAACTATCAGCCAGTAAACGTCCACAAGGGTGAGCACAACCAGCATACCCGCCACGGTGGAAAGCACGTGCAGGCGCCGTTTCACTCCGCGCTGCAGCAACAGAAGAAACGGCACGGCGAAGTGCATAATCATCAGGAAAACAGCCAAAGCTCCCCATCCACCGAATGCGCGCGCCATGTACCAAGGGATTTCATCTTTCAGGTTGCCGGCCCAAATGATCAGGAATTGCGAAAAGGACAGATAGGCCCACAGCATCACGAACGCCAGCATCAGGTTTCCGAGGTCGTTGAACTGCGAAGCCGTTACAATATTTTTGAGGGGCTCGCGATCCGAAAGCAGGCGCAGGACGAAAATCACAAACGCCATGGCCACCAGCGCTTCGACGATCATGAAAAGAAAACCGTAAATAGTCGAAAACCAAAGCGGTTCAATGGACATTACCCAGTCGATCGCCGAGTAGGTGACGGCGATTCCCCACAGAATCAGGCCGGGCCCGCTGAAGGCTTCCAGCACGGAGGCGAGCCGCGTGTTACCCGTGGCATCCTGCTCGGCCGACCACTTGTTCAGAAAATGGACAAGGGTGAGCCAGATGGCAAAATAAATTACCGAACGCATCACGAAAAAATTCCTGGTGAGGTACATCACCTTGAAATGCAAACTCGGATCCGTGGGCTTGTCGGTGGCCCACTGTGCCCAGGGGTACAGCCGATTTACGCCGAGCAACACCGGAAGGAACAGAGCGGCCATCACCAGACACGTTCTGGTCCCAGCCTCGAGCAACCGCCTAATCGGATAGCCCCACCACCCGCCCGTAAGGTGATGCATCATTAAGAGCGCCATACAGCCGAGCGGAATCGAAAACCAATAAATGTAGGAGAACAGATAGGACTGGAAAGTTTGTTGCACACCAATCAGGCCGAGCAGTGCTAAAAGAGCGCACAGAGCGAGAGAAATCCCTCCGACGACTAGCGTGATTCGCTGCACGCGGTCGAGCCGCGGCTGAAATTGTTCCAGCTCGTTCGTCATGGTTGACCCGGCGCTTGCGTGGCCGCTTTCTTGGAATTTTCTTCGGTTAGCTTCACGCGTTCATTTTCCGGAACATCCTGTATTCGGGCGTGCTGGCTCAGTTGGAGCGCGCGAATATACGCCGCTATCCGCCAACGATCTTCCGGCTCTACGCGCGAAGCATAGCTGTACATGGAGCCGAAGCCGTTGGTGATAACTTCAAAAAAATGCCCCGCCGGCGCCCGCCGCAAGCTATCGAGATGAAATGAGGGTGGCGCAGGGAAGCCGCGCTGGACGATGATGCCCTGGCCGCTGCCGGTGTAATCGTGGCAAGGAGTGCAGTAGATGTTGTAGCGTTCGCGGCCGCGTTCCAGATCCGCGCGGGTCATGGGGAAGGGAAATTTGTCCGCCGCCACGCCATTCTCCTTGCCGGTGTAAAGCAATTCATCAGTGTGAAGGTGCCCGCGCGCGACTGTGCCAGGCACAACCGGCCGTTCGGAGCGGCCATCATCGAAAAAGTTGCTGGGTTCGTCGGGAAGATATTTCGGCTGAATGTGCATGTCGAGTCGGCAGCCGGCGAGCAGCATGGCGATACAGCTGAGGCAAGCGAGTCTTCTCGCGCCGGACAGTGCAGCGTTGGTTCCGGGATTGCCGTCGGGCATCCCGCCGCAATGGATCCTAAACTTCAATTTCGAACACTCCGTGTGGATGCAAACTCTCCAAAAACTCCTTCGTTTTGACCAGATCGAATTTCTTGTCACGCGCCTTTACGCAAAGGAAGAAGCGGTCTTTCGACGCGAGAGCAAACCTTGCGACGTTGAAAACCGGGTGATACGGCGTGGGGAGGCCATTCATCGCCAGCATGCCGAAAACGGCTGACAGCGCCGCGCCGAGAATGGTCAGCTCGAACGTAATCGGTATCCAGGCGGGCCAACTGTTATACGGCTTGCCCCCAATATTCAGGGGGAAACTAATCACGTTCGCGTAGTAGCACATGAAAAAGCCGGTCAATCCGCCAAGGAGCCCACCGGTGAAAACTACTTTCGGGAGGTTCGTGTGTTCGAACCCAACGGCTTCAGCCATTCCTTCGACCGGCATGGGCGTGAACGCGTCGATGTTTTTGTAACCGGCGTCGTGCGTGCGGTGTGCCGCCTCAAGAAGCTGTTCGGGCGTCTCGAATTCCGCCAGCAATCCGTAAATAGGTTTGCGCTTCATGTGCTATTCGTGGATCTCCGGATTAGGATTCCGCACGCGCGCCAGGTATGTGGTGCGCGGCTTGGTGTTGAGCTCGGCCAGCAAACTGTAATTCCGCGATTGCGCTTTCAGCTTCGCAACGCGGCTGTTGGGGTCGTTGATATTGCCGAAAACGATGGCATCCGCCGGGCACGCTCCCTGGCACGCGGTTACGATCTCGCCGTCGCGCACCGGACGGTTTTCTTCCTCGGAACGAATTTTCGCGGCGTTAATTCGTTGCACGCAGTAGGTGCATTTTTCCATGACGCCGCGGCTGCGCACCGTCACATTCGGATTGCGCACGCCGTAAAGGCTGGGCGTCTGCCAGTCCGAAAATAGAAAAAAGTTAAAACGGCGCACTTTGTACGGACAGTTGTTGGAGCAATAACGAGTTCCGACGCAGCGGTTGTAGGTCATCTCGTTCAGGCCTTCGGGACTGTGCGTCGTGGCTCCGACCGGACATACGACTTCGCAGGGCGCGTTTTCGCACTGCATGCATGGCATCGGCTCGTAATACATTTCGGGGTTTTCAAGGCCGCCGCGGAAATAAGTATCGACCCGGATCCAGTGCATGGCGCGCCCGCGCATCACCTGTTCCTTGCCAACCACGGCGATATTATTTTCAGACTGGCAGGCAACTACGCAGGCGTTGCACCCGACACACTTGTTCAGGTCGATGGACATGCCCCAGGCATTGCCTTCGTATTTGAATCCGGGATAAAGCGTAAACGCGCGAGTGGCTTCTTCGTTCGGATCTCTGGCAAAGTTTGGGTTGGCGCGAAACTCTTCCAGGGTGGCAACCTGCACGAGATCGCGATGGAATGCAGCGTCGCTCTCTTCTTCGGACGCGTGACCTTGATGGTCGATGATGTACTGATGCTGGGTTACGGCGAAATAATATTGATTGCCGGTTTTTTCGACGTGCAGTCCAGTGGCTGCCCACGGCGCTGCGGATGTGCGGATGAAATTTGCGTTGAAACCCGGGCCGGTGCCCACTTTACCTGCTCTGCGCCGTCCGTAACCGAGGTGCAGCGTGATGGAATTCTCTGCGTGGCCGGGCACAATCATGATCCCAGCTTTGGTTTCCCGGCTTTTTAGCTGGAGCTTGACATAGTCGCCGTTCGTGACGTTAAGCCGTTGTGCTGTTGCCGCGCTGATCATCGCTGCGTTGTCCCACGTGAGTCTTGTGTTGGGCTTGGGAAGTTCCTGCAGCCATCCATTATTCGCGAAACGCCCGTCGAAAACCGCGGGGTCAGGGCGAAACGAAATTTCCAAATCTCCCGGCACGGCCGGGGCTTCTGCCTGTTTTGCAAAATCGGTACGCGCGGAAACATTGACTGCCGGCAGCGCCGTGGCAGGTAAAATCCCGTCATGCAGCGAGCGTTCCCAGAAGTCCTCGAACGCCTTTTCTTTCTCAGGACGCTGGCTTGCCCAGTAATCGCGGACGATGTCGTGGTTTGATTTTCCGGGATCGCTTCCCAGAAGAGCGGTGATCTCGTACGCGGAGTGGCAACCTTCATAAAGCGGCGCGATCAGCGGTTGAATGATTCCGATGGTGCCGTCGTAAGCTCGAGCGTCCCCCCAGGATTCGAGGTAGTGTGTCGCCGGAACGTGCCAATGGCAAAGCTCACCGGTTTCGTCGTAATACAACCCTGAATGCACGCGAAGCTTTACGTTGAGAAGAGCGGGACCAAAATCGAAATCGATCGGCGCGTCATAGACCGGATTGCCTCCGAGAATCAGCAAGACGTCAACCTTCCCGGCCTTCATATCGTTCACAAGATCGCGAAGAGACTCGATTCCATCGACAGGATTCGCTTCGAGTGGGTCGGTGTAATAGACAGTCTTGCCCACATTTCCCAACGCGGCATTCATTGCGTGCGCGAGCGCGTGTACGAGCGCGGGCTGCTCGTCTCCAGCAATTATCAGGGACGAGCCGCGATGCTGTTGCAGGTCTTTGGCGACGGCGCGCGTCCACTCCGCGGAGATTCCTTGCGCGGCGGAGCTTGCACCACTCGTAGATCCAACTCCGAGCTCGGATGCGAGGCGCGCCGCGAACCCTGCTATTTCGCTTGGCCGGACCGGTTTGCGATGGTCCGCCATCGCGCCGGTGCTGGTAGGCATGCACTCGACGACGTAGAGGCGGTTTGGATTTGACGACGGCGATTCCATTGCCCGCCGTGAAGAAAACTCGCGCGCGTAACGCACGTGTCCCGCGCCGGAGGTGAGAAAATCCGCGTCCAGAGAGACGATCACGTCCGCCTTGTCCAGTTTGTAGACCGGATTGACAGGCTTTCCGAAGGCCAGTTTTGCTCCTGCGCGCACGTTGTCGCGCCCGCACTGTTCGTACTGGTGCCACTTCGCCTCTGGAAATTGTGTGAGGACGGCTCGAATCTGCGCAGCGAGCGAAGGCGACGTAACTGATTCCGTCAGAATTCTCAGTCCCGCGCCTTTTGGAGATTGTTGTCCCGCCGCGTCAGTCATCGCTGCAGCGAACCCGCCCCAACTGCCGATTCGACCTTCGTGTATCACTGTTTGAGACCGGTCCGGATCGTAAAGCGTCAAAACTGACGCTTGCGAGAAAACGTCCGTGCCGCCAAGGCTACCCGGATGCTCAGGATTGCCTTCAATTTTAGTGGGCCGCCCCATATTACTTTCGACTAACAACCCCGCGGCGACTCCGGCAAGTTGCATCGAGGTCGCGTAGAAAAGCGGTCTACCCGGAATAATTTCCTCGGGCGGTCTCACATACGGAACGATCTTCTCCGTTGGCAATTTAGTGCAGGCGCTAAGACCGGCGAGCGCTGCGGAAGCGGCCGCGAGCTTCAGGACGTCTCTGCGGTCGATTCCTTCAGGATTTGCAGCCGTATCGTGCGGAAATTCATGCTCGAGGAATTCGCGATATTCTTTCGTTTCCGACAATTCTTCGAGGCTCTGCCAAAAGTGTTTCTGCCCGGCTTGCGCGAGCTTCGCGCGCACAGCGGCGAGATCGACTGAGTTCGGGTCCGGTGTGTTGGGGTTTGAGCTCATAGTATTTTTCGTTCAGCTTTCATCGGTGACACACGGAACAGTTTTGCAGGCTCTGGATTTTGTATTCCTTCACGAGCTGACGCCCGAGCTCCATTTGGTTGGACGGCACTACGTAATTCGGATTGAAAACCTGAGATTTCGGCCGAACATATTTCTCCGGCTGCCGGTGGCAATCGAGGCACCAGGACATGTACAACGTACCTTCGCGATACGTGAGCGGCATCTCGGCAATCTGGCCGTGGCAGGTGGTGCAGCCGATTCCCTTGCTTACGTGGATACTGTGATCGAAATATACGAAGTCGGGAAGCGCGTTTACTCGCGTCCAGGAGATGGATTTATCAGTGCGATAGCTCGAGCGGACGGGTTCGAGCATGGCGGAATTCGTCCAAATCTGCGAATGGCAGGTCATGCAAGTTTGCGTGGGCGGAACGCCGGCGAATGAGGATTTCTCGACCGACGTGTGGCAGTAGCGGCAGTCAATTCCCAGCTCTCCTGCGTGGTGCTTGTGGCTGAAGGGAACGGGCTGCTCGCGAGAGACGTGTACGTCGGTGTACCACGGCGACAGTTCGATTCCGTAAAGCGCAGCGCCGAGCAACGCAACGATGAACACGCCGCCGTAGATGCTCAGGCGCGAGAGAACATTTGTGCTGGTATGAAATATCTGTGCCATCGAACCTTTGAGCCTGCTATTTGCCTTGCCGTTCTTCGTTTGTTTGCTCGACCAAAGTGCGCATCTCGACGATGGAAATCATCGGCAGGAAGCGAATGAAAAGGTAGAACAACGTCAGGAACAGACCGATCGTCCCAACATAGGTAGCCCAGTCCCAGCGCGTCGGTATGTAATTGCCCCAAGCCGATGGAATGTAATCGCGATGCAAGCTGACGACAACGATCACGAACCGTTCGAGCCACATACCGACGTTCACGACCAGCGATATGACAAAAAGCGCGGCGACACTGTTGCGCACCTTGCGGGACCACAGCACCTGCGGGATCACGATATTGCACGTGATCAGGAGCCAGTAAACCCAGGCGTAAGGCCCGGTCATGCGGTTCATGATCATGTAGCGGTCATACTGATTGCCGCTGTAGAAGGCAATAAACGTCTCCATCATGTAGCCGTAGGCCACGATCACGCCGGTAGCTAGCATCACTTTGGCCATGTTGTCCAGATGGCGCATGGTGACCAAGTCTTCCAAGTGGTAAAACTTTCGAATGGGAATTGCCAGCGTGATGACCATCGCAAATCCGGAATAAATTGCTCCGGCAACGAAATAGGGCGGGAAGATCGTGCTATGCCAGCCGGGAACGATTGCGACTGAGAAGTCAAAGCTCACGACCGTGTGCACCGAGACGACGAGGGGAGTTGCCAATCCGGCCAAGAGGAGCGAGGCCGTTTCATATCGCGACCAATGAACGGCGGAGCCACGCCAACCCATCGCCAACACGCCGTAAATAATTCGCGCCGGGCGATTCTTCGCGCGGTCGCGAAGAGTGGCCAAATCCGGAACCATGCCCACGAACCAGAAAAGAAGAGATACCGTCGCGTACGTGGACACCGCAAAGACGTCCCAAACAAGCGGGCTGCGGAACTGGGGCCACATCCACATGGCATTGGGGTAGGGCATTAGGTAAAAGAACAGCCAGGGGCGCCCCATATGCAGCAGGGGAAACATGCCGGCGCAGGATACTGCGAAAATCGTCATCGCTTCAGCGAACCTGTTAATCGATGTTCGCCACTTTTGATGCAGCAAAAGAAGGATGGCTGAAATCAGAGTTCCGGCGTGGCCGATTCCAATCCACCACACAAAATTTACAATCGCGAATCCCCAGGCAATCGGGATCCGGATTCCCCAAATTCCCACGCCTTTCACCAATAGATAGGTAACGGCGACGTTGAGCAACATCAGGAGGGTAAAGGCGATTGCAAAACCGAACATCCAGCCCTTAGTCGTGCCGCGGCCGAGCACGATCGAGCTGATCTTGTCGGTAACGGTCGCAAGCGTATGGCCCGGCTCTAGTACGGGAGCCTGCCCGGCTTCGCTTAAGTTCTGAGAACTCTCAGGATCCACAAAGTACCTCAGAATCAGAGATTGGATGCCAGTGAACTGCTGGAAGGGGCATCAAAGTTGCGGTCGTCACATCGATATCCCTCAGACGCATGTGCCGGTCCGAAGTGCATTTGATTTGCAAAGAGTGCTATACAATTCTTACCGCTTTATGAATGGCCTTGCCTTCGCGCACGTTATCCGTCCGTTAAGACTGCATAGCATAAGACCGGAAAACGCCGCACGCAAGTTGAAAGGGAAAAAACATGGCTTCGCCAAAAACTCGGGCGGCGATTCCTTGAAGGAGTTGGAGAACCTTAGTTCGTTCGACAAAGCAGAGTGAGGTGGGGGTCGATCAGAAGATGGGTGGGATGAATTCGCGATACGAAATGAAAATGGGTCACGGAGCCGGTTGTGATCACGACGCCCAGACGATCAGGCTTTAATCCCGGGCGCGCTGCATACAAGGGAACTGGGGCCGTAAAAAGATCGTCAACTTCGTCCTGTTGAAGCCGTCCGGTGACGAGAAACTCGTTACCATGCGGCTTCACCTCGAATTTTACGGTGTAACGGGGAACGCTCGTTTCCCGAACCCATTCATCGAAAAACCAATCCATTCGATGCGTACCTTCCAAATCCATCGCCGGCGTCATTTGGCGTTCGACCTCGTGCTGGAAATCTTCGGCCGTGAGCGCTCGAAATCGATACTGGGTGAGAACCGCTCGAAGAATCGCGCGAAAGCGGACGTCGGGATCTTTTGCAGACGGATCGCGCAGCATTTCGTGGAGCATGTGGATAACCCACGTTCCTTTTCCGTAGATAATGGTGCGATATGCATCCGGCGTCTTCGAGGAGCGCAGGCGCGCCCCCAGGCTCAGCGGCCCTGCATCATTGGTAGATTCGTTCGACCCGGCGTTTTTCGCAAATAGAAGGGAGCGGTAGTGTTCCAGCCACTCAGCCAGGTAGTGACTCGTTGACTTTTGATTCTCCGAGTAGAGGAGAGCGATGTAGTTTGCCATTCCCTCTTGGATCCAAGTGTCCCGATAGCTTGCGGAACCGACTACGTTTCCCCACCATTGATGCGCTACCTCATGAAAAGGCATCAAGTCGCGAGTTTCTCCTTGATCCCACGCGTTTACCCCCGCCCGTTCCTGAGCCTCGGCCGGCAAAAACGCCAGCGTGGAGAGATACACCAAGCCGGGCCAACCCTGACCAAACGAGCCTGGGATTTGCGCCACGTCAAGATGATCGAACGGAAATTGGCCGTTCAGTTTTTCGTAGAAATGGATCGAGTCAAGGACCTGTCTTCCCAGTTGTTTCAAGACAGTTGCGGGGCTAGGCAAAGGAGCATCAATCGCAGCGTCGGGAACAATTTCGGATGTCGAACGGCCGATTGTGGGAAGTGGGTGAAGGAGGATGTGTTCGTTTAGACGAGAAGCGATGGCCTCCTCAAGCTCTTTATTGGCATATAGCTGAATTTTCGGTTGTTCGGCGGCCTTCTCCATTTTGTATTCGCCCAAATTGAATCCGACTACGCAGAAAGGGACGTCCGACCGCCAACGGCCGGAGTTCGAATCTCCGTTGTCGTGCGACTCAATTTTCGTTCCGGTGGCGACCAGGGTGAAACGTCTTGGCCAGCGGAAGGTTAGATCGAACGGGACGAAATGTCCGCTACTTGCCGCATGGGCGTACCAATTTTCGCGCTCCCCGACGAATTCCACTCCGTTACCTGCGTTGGAAATTACGTTCCCGTGGTAGGAGATTTGCAATTCAATATCCTGGCCGTCTTTTGCGGGCGCTGCCAGAGCGACGAAAATTGCATCATCCCCCCGCCGAAGAATATCGCGGCGTTCAAGGTCTTCATTCTGGAAGAAGACAAGAGGTTTTCCATCTTCGGAATGGACTTCTCCAACCGCCAAATTGCGAGAGAGTCCGAGCGGAACAAATCGATCTCCGGCGCGCGCAGTTTTTAGGCGCACCGTTGTCCGACCTTCGAGCGAAAGATCATTTGCGATTGTTGAGTCAATGAGATAGTCCACGGGGACGAAGGGTTCAATCGGCTTGGCTGGCGCGTCTTGGGCACGAAAAGACGCCCATACGTCGTAAAACGGCGTCCCATCGGCCGTACGCGGTTGCCCAATCAAGACCTGTTCGTCTCGGCGCCGATCAACCAGGACGTCGAATGCGCCGGCAGAATTGCTGTCGAGCATCGCGTAGAAGAAAGGCAGCGGGTCGTTCGACAAAAGATCCTGCATGATTCGAAGCGACTGCGTTGGCGCGAGAGCTCCCACGACCATGTTCCAGCTCTCGGCAAACCGGGTATCCACGGCTTCTTCACTCCCCGTCGATTTCAACAGTTGCTGCACCTCAGCGACTGTCTCGTCCGTGAAACGGATGTAGGCGCGAGAAAACGTTTGATCGAGAATAGGCACGCCGAGAAATTGCGCGAGGGAGCGCCGCTCGCCGGGATCTCGAGGTGTGGCGAGAACGCGGCCACGTCCGGTAAAAACCGCGCCGGTCACGTGGCCTCCGATGGCCGAAAGAAAGGCCAGCTTGCCCTCGGAAAGCGTGAAGCTGATAACATCGCGCCTGAGATTCAGGTCGTGAACGTTATAGACATGCGAGCCGTCAGCGCGCAGCTCGTTTAGCGCCCGGTACACCGCTCGCGGATCGTCAGGGAGCGAATTTGGCGCCGCTTGACCGCCTGAGGCGGCGGGCATTTGCCGCGCCTCACTGCACAGCGGCAGCGGCATGAGGACAAGACAAACAACCAGAAGGAGAAATCCTGGCGAAACTCGCACTCGGGGTCCCATTAAATCGACTGTACAACTTAGGGCATGAAGCGGCAAGCAGTGGCGAGCGAAAGCGAAATCGCTTGGTAAAATCGTAGTGTGCGTCGAACAGCGCTTATCGGACTCTTATTTGTGCTCGTCGCTTCTTCCGCGTTAGCGGATACGATTGTGCTGAAGAACGGCCGCCGAATTGTGGCTTCGCACGTCACAGAAGACGGCGACCACGTCACGTATGAAACGCCGGCCGGCCAGATGTCCATCCCGAAATCGATTGTGGCGCGCATCGATCGAGACGATCTTTCATATTCCTCCGCGGCAGCGTCATCTGTACCGACGATCTCCGTGGCGCCGGTCGATCCCGCACGTGGGTATGACGATGTATCGCGCCTCACGGTGCACGACAATGCCATCGATTTTGCTTACATCGCGCAGCTTGAAAACAGTGCCAGGGCCGGCGGAGCTACGGCAGTGGAAAAAGTTGCAGCCGCTCACTATGCAGCCGCTCAATTTCTAGTCAGCAAGGGCGACACGGATGCCGCGATCGACCACTATCGCCAAGCTCTGTCTCTCGCTCCGGACAACCTCGGCCTTCTCTTGAACCTCTCCGCTCTTTATCTGCGTGAAAGCCAATTCACAACGGCTCTTGAGCCGCTCGAACGTGCGCGTCGTCTCACACCCGATACCGCTCCAGCCGCGGCCGATATCGCAAAGCTCATGGGCTGGGCTTACTACGGCGCAAATAAAATGGATCGGGCCGTCGAGGAATGGAAACGAGCGGAACGCCTGCACGCGGATCCCGAGGTCGAACACGCTCTTGAAAAGGCCGAACGGGACAAGTCGGAAGAAGAAAGCTATCGGGAAGGTGAAACTGCGCATTTCGCTCTGAAGTACAACGGTAGTGCCACGCCGGATCTCGCTGAAGGAATCCTGCGCGCTCTGGAAGACGATTTTCGCGATCTTGAGTCGCAGCTCGATTTCACGCCGCCGGAACAAATTGGCGTAATCCTTTATACCGAGCAGTCTTTTGCCGACATCACTCGCGCGCCGAGTTGGGCCGGAGCCATCAACGACGGGCGCATACGCGTTCCGGTTCAGGGGCTTACTAGCGTGAATCCCGAACTCGCCCACGTGTTGAAACACGAGCTCACGCACAGTTTCATCGGACAGAAGTCGCATGGCCGCGCGCCTACGTGGCTTCAGGAAGGCGTGGCACAGTATATGGAAGGACGCCGGAGCAGCGCTTCTGCGGGAACTTTGCTCGATGCCGCGAATCAGGGAACAGTGCCGACTCTCGAAATGCTGGAAGGTTCGTGGATGGCGCTGCCCGGGAATTCCGCGGCCATGGCTTACGCCTGGTCGCTAGCTGCAGTTGAGTCCATGGTTCAAGCTGGAGGAATAGGCGACATCAGCAGACTGCTCGACCACATCGCTGCTGCTCCTTCTACTGAAGAGGCTCTGCGCGCGACGCTGCACTCGAATTATGCTGACCTTCAGCAACAGACGATCGCTTATCTGCGCCACGAAGACGTGCGCTGAATTCGTTTAGTTTCTCGCCACATTCTTTCGAAACATTCGATGGGCTACAGCGAGGCCAGCAGCCCAGCGATCAACGCGGCGCGTTCCGGTAGCGCGCGAATCACCACGTACTCGCGCGGACTATGCGGGCTATCTCCAACGGCTCCGAGCCCATCCAGTGTGGGCACCCCGAGAGCCGCCGTAAAATTTCCGTCGGATCCTCCGCCAGTTGCAGCTTCGCCGAGCGGCAATCCCATCGCGCGCATTAGCGATTGTGCGTGACGAAACAACGCTCGCGTTGCAGCAGTTCGTTCAAGCGGCGGACGATTCTTTTCTCCACGCACTTCCACGTGCGCGCCCTTTAGAATTGGACGTAAGTGGCGGAGCTTCCGCTGTAGCCCTGCCCCGTCAGCAATCCGAGAGTAGCGAATATCTAATTCCGCGTGCGCAGAGGCGGGAATCACATTTGAAACTGTTCCGCCGCCGACTACAGTTGCCTGCACCGTAATTCCGCGCTGCGGATCGTTCAACTTCATGATGCGTTGGATTTGTAGCGCAAGTTCGTGCACGGCGTTCACACCCTTTTCCGGATCGACTCCCGCGTGCGCCGAGCGCCCTGTCACGACAATCTCCGCTCCGCCTACACCATTGCGGGCGGTCTTCAGTCTTCCCTCCGGCCCAAATGACGGCTCCAGGACAAGGACGGCATCACTCCGCCGTGCTTCGCGTTCAATCGCTCGCCGGGAACTCTCGCTCCCGACTTCCTCGTCCGAGGTCCACAAAAACACGAGCCGCTTGTTGGGTTTGATTCCCGCGGCCTTCAGCGCATCGACGGCAAAAAGCGCCAGAACCAGACCGCCCTTCATGTCGAATGTTCCTGGCCCCCGCGCCCGGCCGCCGGAAACTCGGAAGGGCATTTTCGCAAGACTGCCAAGCGGATAAACGGTGTCCATGTGGCCGAGAACCATGATTTGTTTCCGAGGCGACCGTCCTTCTCCAAGCCATAGCTCCACGCGCACAAGATTGCCGGACAAGCGATTTCGAAGGACGCGAACGTTTGCGCCTCGCCGCCGCCACTCTTTTGCGACCAATACACCAAGCCGATCGACCGCAATTTTAGAGTGGCTGGGCGACTCGCACCGCACAAAATCGCCAAGCAGGCGGACCATTTCGTTGCGGCGACTCTTCAACTTGCGGAGAATTATTCGCATCACGTTGTCAGGCAGTGTCGTTTCGCGGACGTTCATTACGCGGGTATGCTAGCAGCAGTACCGAAACGCAGCAACGCGCATTCCTGGAGCGATTCAAAAGAGCTTCTGTTTCGTATAGAATTGTCCGATTGCGCGATGGGGAAACATGCGGCTGTAACCTGCGCGTGGAAATAGGGCAGAAATCCAAGGGAAACGATGATCCTCGACACTAACGGGATCCAGAAAATTCTTCCGCATCGCTATCCATTTTTGCTGGTCGATACCATCGAAGAAATGGAACGATGGAAGCGAATTGTGGGAATAAAGAATGTCACCATCAATGAAGGCTTCTTTCAGGGCCATTTCCCCGGCAAACCCATCATGCCTGGAGTCCTGATCATCGAGTCCATGGCGCAAACGGGGGGCGTGTTGCTGTTGCAGGAAGTGAAGGACCGTGAAAAGAAACTGCTCTATTTCGTCGCAATCGATAACGCTCGCTTCCGCAGGCCGGTGGTCCCCGGCGATCAACTTCGCGTGGAAGTTGATGTTCTGGCGTGGCGCGGCACATTCTGCAAGCTGGCAGGCAAAGCTTCGGTAAACGGAGAGCTTGCGGCCGAAGCCACTCTAATGTGCAAAATGGTAGACCTCGAAACGGATGTAAATCCGCCCGCGCCTGCCGGTGATAAGCCTCAATGAGCGAAATTGATGCGCGGGCTGACGTTTCCTCCTCCTCGCGGATCGGAACTGGCGTAAAAATCGGCGCTTTCGCGGTGGTCGGCGTGGAAGTCGAGCTCGGCGAAGGCTGCATTCTCGACCATCATGCTGTGGTACAAGGTCCGGCGCGACTAGGACGCGGGAATCACGTTTACCCTTTTTCCGTTATTGGCGGCGATCCTCAAGATTTAACTTACAAGGGCGAACGTGTGTCGCTGGAAATTGGAGAGGCGAACGAATTTCACGAGTTCTCCACGGTAAATCGGGGCACGGTGAAGGGCGGCGGCGTCACCCGAATCGGCAGCCATAACTTGATCATGTCTTACGCGCACATTGGCCACGACTGCTTGGTAGGGAATCACACTATATTTGTCAACGGAGGGACGCTCGCCGGCCATGTGACCGTGGAGGACTACGCCACGGTGGGCGCGTTCTGCCCGGTGCAACAATTTTGCCGCATCGGGAGATACTCTTATATCGGCGCGCACACCGTAATTACGCAGGACGTTCCGCCGTTTTCGAAGGTCGTCTCACCGCGCGATAGCAAGTGTTACGGCGTAAACACCATCGGTCTCGAGCGCCAGGGATTTTCGCCCGAGCGCATCGAATCCATCGAAAAGGCGTATCGGCTGCTGCTGCGCTCGAAGTTGAACACGTCGCAGGCGCTGGAGAAAATGCGTGAAACCCTGGCCGGCTCTGAGGACGTCTTAACGTTAATCCGGTTTATCGAATCGGCCGAGCACGGCCTGATCAAATAGGACGCCGTGGCCGCACCTGAAAAAATCAACGCATCTGGCTGGGGATTAATCGCCGGGAACGGAGATTTTCCCTTCCTGGTGCTGGAAGGCGCGCGCAGCCGCGGCATTGAGATGGCTGTGATCGCGATTCGCGAAGAAGCGTCACCGGAGCTTGAGCGCGTCACAAAACGTTTGCACTGGGTGAGCTTGGGCGAGCTTAGCCGCACAATCGAATTGCTGCATCAAGAAGGTGTGAAGCGCGCGGTGATGGCCGGGCAGGTGAAGCACAACAAGATATTCAGCGCTATCCGGCCGGATTGGCGCCTCGCGAAATTGCTATTTTCTCTGCCGGCAAAGAACACCGACTCGCTGATCGGCGCCATCGCCGGCGTGCTGGGCGAAGAAGGCATAGAACTCGTGAATTCGACGAAATTTCTGGGGCCGCTTCTGCCTCAGGCAGGTGTTTTAACGCGCCGCTCCCCGAACGAGTCGGAGGCTGCTGACATCGCTTACGGACACAAAGTCGCCCGGCAGATTGCGGGGCTTGACCTTGGACAAATGGTCGTGGTGCGCGATCGCGCTTGCGTCGCGATAGAGGCGATGGAAGGCACAGATGAGACAATCGAACGTGCCGCTCGCATTGTAAGTGGACAGAAGCTGGTCGTAGTGAAAGTCAGCAAGCCGCTGCAAGACATGCGGTTCGACGTGCCGGTGATCGGGCTTAAAACGATTGAAGTGATGCGGCGATCGAATGCCACGGCTCTGGCAATTGATGCCGGCCGCACACTGTTATTCGATCGCGAGGATTTGATTAGAGCCGCGGACGACGCGGAAATCGCAATCGAGGCATTCGCGCCAGAAAACGATTCGTCGAGTCCTTCGGAAAAGAAGCCGCCGAAAAGGAAATCGTGACCGATAAACCTATTCGCGTAGCGGTCGTCGGCTCCGGTGAGTTTGGCCGGAACCACGTGCGCGTGTGGCGCGACACTCCGGGCGCGGAACTTGCCGGTATTGTCGACACGAACTCCAAACGCGCGGAAAGCATAGCGGCTGAATTCGGCACGCGCGTAATTCGGGACATCCAGGCGCTGGCGGCAGAAGGCGTGCAGGCCGTGAGTCTGGCAGTGCCGACGAAGGAACACGCGCGCATCGGTTGCCAACTTTTAGATAGCGGACTCGACGTATTAGTCGAAAAGCCGATGGCGGCATCTCTAAACGAAGCAGACGCGCTGATCGCCAGCGCGACTCGAAATCACCGCATTCTGCAAGTCGGCCACGTAGAGCGCTTCAATCCTGCCGTCACCGCGGTGCAGAAGATTGTTTTGCGCCCGATGTTTTTTGAGGTACATCGCTTGGGAATTTTTACCCCGCGCAGCCTTGATATCGATGTAGTTTACGATGTGATGATTCACGATCTCGATATTCTTCTATCGCTGGTGAATTCGCCGGTTGTTGACTTAAAAGCTGTTGGAATTCCGGTGATGACCGACAAAGTGGACATTGCCCAAGCCCGCATCGAATTTGAAAGCGGCACAGTCGCAAATCTTACCGCCAGCCGCGTCTCCACCGAGCGCGTCCGGAAGATGAGGTTTTTTCAGGAACACGAATACATCTCACTCGATTTCACGCGTCAGGATATCTTGCGTGTGAGGGTGGAATCGGGCGGATCCCAGCCTGAAATTAAATTCGAGCAGGTGCCCACAACACCTGAAGAGCCGCTGCATGCCGAACTTCGCGGGTTTCTTGAATGCGTTCGCACGCGCCGCGCGCCGCTGGTGGATGGTCCTGCCGGACGACGCGCTCTCGAACTCGCCGACCGCGTGATGGCTGCAACCCTGGAACACGCGCACCGCGTCCAATTGGGGACTTTCGCCTCACAGGATTCTCGATGATCCCGCGGACGCTGGTGCCGACAGATGTGCACCCTCTTACAGAAGAAGAGGCCAAGAAGCCGTCGCGTCGCGTGACGACTTACATGGACGACCGCACGGTTGTGCCGTCCGAGTTGTCGGAAGGCGCGGTCCCGCTGGACGGAAAAACCACTATTCCTTCGCATTTGCCGCTCGGCGTTCTCGTTGACCGAACTCTCGTTTCTCGCTCAATGCCCGCCAAGCAGTTCGAATCTTTCGGTCCCATCAGCGAGTACCCTGCGCTCGATATTCTCGATTCTCGCGTTGTGGTGCCCGCTTATGTGGAACCGCCCGAGCAGCGCGAGATAGATAAATTCGACAAGCCGCCTCAAATGACGGCTCAGCTTCGCGAACTCGTCGAACCGGACATGTTCAACACCGGTGAGGCGAACCTTCTGGTCGAGCCGGAAGAAAAACGGGATGCAAAAGAAGATCTGATCACCAGGGCGCTTTCGATCGCGTTTCACATCGCCGCGATCGTCTTCGTGATTTTCCTGCCAAAGATCTTTCCGCCCCGCATTCCGACGCTCGATGAAACGATAGCGGCCGGCAAGTCGCTCGGCGTGGTGTACTTGCCTTCGGACGCTGAGTCATTGTCCAAGGCTCCCGCCGGTTCCCCGGCTCCGAAAGTTCGCATTACTCCGAAAACTCTGAACAAGGTCGCGCCACCGCGCGCGGAATCGCATGCGATTGAAGCGCCGCCCGCAGCAAGTCCAGAACGTCCGCCTTCGGATTTGCCTTCGGCTCCGACTCCCCGAGTCTCGGCCAACACCGCGCCCAGCCAGCCGGTGCCTTCAACTGAAAATCCCCCGCCATCAAAGCTGTTGTTACCGAGCGAGCCTATGGCGCAGCCAAAATCAAATCTGAATCTGGGCTTACCAAGCTCTTCGCCGGGCAAGCAAATGCAGGATCAGATTCAGGATGCAATTAAGCGCACCCCTGGAGGGGCAACCTACGGCGGCGATACAACGGTTCCCGGCGGCACCGGCCGAGGCGGTAACGGTCGCGGTTTGGGCGCGGGGATGGGCGGGATGGCCATCCTTACGGACACCGAAGGCGTGAACTTTGACAGCTATATGAGACGACTTCACGACATCGTGCTTAAGAACTGGACCGCGGTTCTGCCCGAATCCTATTACATGGGGGATAAGGGAATCGTGATGATTACGTTTCACATCGATCGTGACGGTAGCATTCACGTGACCGAGCCGGTTCTAGAGCGAACGTCGGGAAAAGAGGCGCTCGACCGGGCGGTGCTTGCCGCGATTCGCTCGTCCGTTCCCTTTGAGCCTTTGCCGTCGCAGTTCAAGGGTCCCAATATCGAGTTGCGGGCCGTCTTTTTCTATAATATCCCACCGGGTTCTCAGCAGTAACAGTTCCGTGAAAGTCAATCGCGCGCAAGTCTCCGGGACGCTTCTTTTGGCAGCGGTGGTGTTACTTTGGCTGCTGTGGCGATATTGGAAGTTCTCCAGATGAGCGTGCTCGCTCCTTTGGTCGTCATTCTGGGGCCAACTGCTTCGGGTAAATCCACTCTTGCGATTCGGCTCGCCCAACAGCTAAACGGCGAAGTTCTTGTATGCGATTCCACTCAGGTTTACCGCCATTTCGATATCGGCACAGCTAAGGTTCCCATCGCCGAACGCCGCGGAATCGCGCATCACTTGATTGACCTTGTTGAACCCGGGGAACTTTTTACCGCCGGGGAATACCGCCGCCGGGCGCTGCTGGTTCTCGCCGACGTCAGCCAGCGCGGAAAGCTGCCCATTCTAACGGCGGGCACCGGCCTTTATCTGCGCGCGCTGCTCGAAGGATTGGCGGATGCCCCGGAACGCTCCGAAGAATTGCGCGCGCGCCTGCGTGCGGAGGCGCAACTTCACGGGTCAGATCATCTTCATCGCGTGCTATCGCGGTTGGATCCCGAAATTGCGGCGCGAATTGGCCCGCGCGATACTCAGAAAGTGATACGTGCCATCGAGATGAGAGTTCTTGCAGGGAAGCCCGTAGGCGAAATTCACCGCGCCGGACGCAACGTTCTGGAGGGTTACGAAGTTCGAAAAATCGGACTCGAACCTCCGCGCGCCGCCTTATATGCGAGAATCGACGCGCGCTCCGCCGCCATGATTCAAGACGGCTGGCTCGACGAAGTAGGCAAGCTGTCATTCTGCGGCATTCCGCCGGATGCCAAACCTTTCCAATTCATTGGCTATTCTGAACTGCGCGCGCATCTCGCAGGCCAGTTGGCGATGAAAGCCGCAGTGGAAAAGATCCAACTGGCCACTCGCCAGTTCGCCAAGCGCCAGCTCACGTGGTTTCGCAAAGAGCCATCGGTACATTGGCTCGCAGGATTTGGCGACGACCCGGAAATCGCCGCGGCTGCACTGGCTTTTCTTAAAACGCCTCGAGCGTAATTCCAATTGCCGACATCGAAAATCTCCGCTCGCCGAAGCCAAAATCGGATTAGACGAACGCAGCATTGCTTGACCCTCGCTACCAGGTTCGCTATCGTGCAAGCAGCATCCGCCAACGCATGGCATCCCCATCTCCAATTCGCGTACCTTCGCTTCAGCCGGACGATTGGATTCGAGCCGCGTTCGCGCGGCTCTCAGCGCATGGCGTCGAATCCGTGCGCGTTGAAATTTTGGCTCGCGACCTGGGCGCGACGAAAGGCAGTTTTTACTGGCATTTTAAGGACCGTGAAGATTTGCTCTCGCGCATGCTGCTTCAGTGGGAAGAGGAAGAAATGAGGTGGCTGGAAGAGGCGCGCGAAGTTAATTCGGGAGCGGCTGCCCGCTGGGCTCATTTCGTCGAGCGCAGCGCGAACCCCGATCGTGCGCGCCTGGAAGTTTCCTTTCGTGCGTGGGCACGACGAGACGAGCGCGTCGCCAGCCATATCGGGACCATTGAGGCAAAGCGACGGGCGCACATCGTCAGCGTTCTCCGCGACATCGGTTTCTCTTCTTCGACCGCTGAAAGATGGTCCGAAGTCGCGTTGCTCGTCTATCTTGGGTGGATGGATAGGGCTACACGCGATCCTGGATTTCAGCTGACTGGCCGCGGGCTCGGCGAATTTCTCTCTGACCTCATCCTGGCTGCTTCCGCTCCTGCGGATCGCTAACGCCCGTTTTCTGGACTTTTCTTCGAAATACTCAAACGGCGTATAATGATTTACAGATGAGACCCAATCCTCCTGCCTTCCGCGCGGTTCGGCATCGCGCTATTGAATGAGAACAGCTCAGCCCGTAGATAATCGAGAACGGGTGTTGCTCGTCGGAGTCGGCCTGAAAAAGGCTCCGCGCGGCCGCGCCGGCGATCCAACTGCGGCTGGACGCGATTCTCTTGAGGAACTTCAAGAGTTGGCGGAAAGCGCAGGAGCTAAGATCGAAGGATCGTTATTGCAGGTTCGCGATACGCTCGACCCCGCTACTTTGGTGGGCCGCGGCAAGTTGGAAGAAATACGCATCGAAGCGGACATGCGCCACGCTCCGCTCGTGATCGTGGATCACGACCTGACGCCCGGGCAACTTCGCAATTTCGAAAAGGGAGTTGGACGCCGGGTGATCGATCGCACGCAACTCATCCTCGATATTTTCGCCACGCATGCGCGCACACGGGAAGGCCAGTTGCAAGTCGAGTTGGCGCAACTGAATTACTTGCTGCCCCGGCTTACAGGACGGGGTGAAGAGCTATCCAGGCTGGGCGGCGGCATCGGAACGCGCGGCCCTGGAGAACAAAAACTCGAGACCGACCGCCGGCGAATCCGCGATCGCGTCCGCAAAATCCAGGAATCCATTGAAACGGTTCGCCGCCAGCGCACCACACGCCGCCAGGCGCGGCAAGCGCTTCCGCTGGGCATGATCGCCCTGGTGGGATACACGAACGCCGGGAAATCCACGCTCTTCAATGCGCTCACTCACGCCGACGTTTTGACGTCTTCCAAAATGTTTGCCACGCTCGATCCCACCGTCCGCGCTGTTCGCTTGCCGTCGCGACGCAGAGTTTTGCTTTCCGACACGGTGGGATTTCTCCGCGACCTTCCGCCTGACCTGATCGCGGCTTTCCGCGCCACGCTCGAGGAAGTTCAAGAGGCTGCGGTCATCATTCATGTGTCAGATATCTCGAATCCCCATCACGCCGAACACGACGCCGATGTCTTGAAAGTTCTCGCGGACCTCGGCGTTCAAGATCGTCCGCGTCTGAACGTCTTCAACAAGACTGACCGAATCTCCGAAGAGGATTTGGCTGTACTGAAGAAATCAAACGAGCGCCGCGATAATACGATTTTTACGTCGGCGGTCACGGGCGCGGGCTTGGATGAACTCCTTGCGCGGGTCGACGTGGTGATGCCGGTCGATCGGCTTGTCCGTCTGCACCTGCGAATACCCATTTCCGACGGCCGGCATCTCTCGCTCGTGCATGCGTGCGGCCGCGTCCTTCACTCCGAAGTCTTGGACGGACACATGGACCTTGACGCGGAGCTGCCCGAGTCACTCGCGCGACGCTTGGAAGATTTTGTAACTCCGCCAGCCGAAGTGTGATCTGGAAAAATCAATCGCGGAGAGCCGACAAAACATTTGCGCGATGTTAGATGGCTTGAAATCGCGAATACTTCCTACGATCAATGAAGCCCGGGTTGAGACTCTAGTCTGTTGCCGGAGTTTTACGAAAAGAGCAAATCCAATTGCTAGTGACCCTTAGCTCACAAAATGCTGCAAACCTGTGCAAATTCTATCGGCGGTCAATTGAGACCGATCCGGGCGCGACCGTAATCCAGCCATGGCATCTCCTTTTACGAAACATCTTGTTATCATACATTTACGCGCATAATCTCATGATCGCCAGTCTTTAGTGTCCCCTCTACATCCCCAAGTCCTGGGAATTCGACCTCGGCCTTTTCCACAAGGATTTCCACAGTATTCCGTACAGTAGAACCAACAAAGTGTCTGAATTCATGGAGAAAGCCCGATCATTTGGCGTGCAAATTCGGGCCGTTGACTCGTTTCTACTGCGGGACTATAGTGAATCGAGCGCACGGTGGCCGCGCGATGGCCGCTGCGGTTCTTACAGACATCGATATGAACCTGCCAAACAGCCTCACGACTCTCCGAATCTTTTTTGTTCCGCTACTGGTAGTGGTTTTGTTGACCCGACAACCAAACTGGGATGTAGAAGGCCTCCCCATTCATTTTGAAGTTTGGGGCGTGCTGATTTTGCTGGTTGCCGCCGCGACCGACGTAATGGATGGCTACATAGCTCGCAAACGCCGCGAAATTACGACGCTCGGGATTCTGCTCGATCCCATCGCCGACAAACTCCTTATTTCCGCGGCGTTTATTTCGCTTGTTGAGATGGGCTTGGTGCCGGCCTGGATGGTGGTGATAATCATCGGCCGCGAATTTGTGGTAATGGGCTTGCGCGACATCGCATCTTCCGAGGGTCTGATTATTCCCGCGTCGGCGCTCGGAAAAACAAAAATGATTCTACAGGTTCTCGCAGGTTGCGCTGTGATTCTGACGGCGAAACATCCGGCTTTGAAGCCTCTCGGCATCACGCTGCTTTGGCTGGTGGTTGTGAGCGCGATAGCTTCCGCCGTGCATTACTTCCAGATGTTCTGGAGTCAGATCAACTTCCGCGTGCAGCAGCGGCGGCGTGGCGCTGTAATGGTCAAGCAGGACGAAAAACCTCAGGATGTCCTCACTCGGTAATCGCGAAAAGCAGTTGCTTCTGGCACTTGCACGGCGCGCCCTCATATTGGCTGTTCGGAACCGAGAGTCTCTGATTGACCTCCCTAACGACGAGACTTTGCAGCGGCCTGGCGGCGCGTTCGTCACCTTGCGTCTCCGCGGGCGACTGCGCGGTTGCGTCGGGCAACTTCCGTCGAAAGACACCGTGGCTGAAGTCGTCGCGCATTGTTCGAAATCAGCCGCGCTGGAAGATCCGCGGTTTGAGGAAGTCTCGATCGCAGAACTACCTGGGATAGAAATTGAGCTGTCAGTTCTTTCCGCGCCGGTGGACGTGAAACTAGAAGGGATACAGCCCGGCAAGCATGGCCTGATTGTCACTTCCGGATGGAAGCGCGGAGTTCTCCTGCCGCAGGTGGCGGAGCAGTTTCAGTGGAACGCCCGGAAATTTCTCGAAGAAACGTGCGTGAAGGCTGATCTTGCACCGGATGCCTGGAAAGACCCGGCTACGCGAGTGCAGGCATTCACAGCGGAAGTCTTCAGCGAGGCGGATTTCCCGGCCACCAAATGAAGTAAACCGGGAGGCGGCAGAAGCCCTACTCGATTTCTATGTAATCTCCGGCGAAAGCCTCACGCAGTCCAAAAGTCAAGAGCACAGACGAGGAGTTTGGCGACGTCCGCACGACGATTCCTTCTCCAATGACTTCACGCGGCGTGTTATCCCACTTATATTTTGCCGGCACGCTTCCGTAGCCATATACTCCGGCCCAGCTATCGGCATCAAACGCGAACCGCTTGGTCTGGTAGGCAACCTCATGTTCTGTGCCGGTATAACGGAAGATGCGGAAATAATCGCCGACTTTCACGCCCTGCGCCGTGCCCAGATTAACGTAGAAGATGTCGTTTGAGCCGAGTGCCGACAGGTAGCCCTTGCCCGTAATGATCATGGCCGTTGCTTTGCCCGACGGGGGGGCGAAGCGGTCAAATTTTTCCTCGGACTTGAGAGGCGGCGCCGGCCGTTCAGCGTACGGCAGGAGAATGTCGCCGCGCTGGACGTAGTTGCAGGACTTTTCTACCTGGGCTACTGCGGTATCAGGATGGACGACTACCACTCTTAAAGTCCCCTCGTCTTCCCACAAGGTTCCCATTTTGCGAAGGATAAGGAATTGCCACTTGGTCCATTCGCTCTTGAGGGGATCTTCTGTATGGCGTATTACTGAGAATTCGTCGCCGACTTTTACGCCTTGGCTCGCGCCCTTGTTGACGTAAACATAGTCGCCCTCTTGAAACGTGATCTTCGAGTTCGAGCCCTCGCCCGTTATCACATAGGTGTCGCGCGGGACCGCTTCGCTCGAGACGACTCCCGAGCAATATAAGTCGTTTCGGATAGGCGCGGTTGCTTGTTGCGCCGACGCGGCGACTCCAGACAGGCTCAGAATTAGACCAGCAATGACAATTTTCCCACGCATAAAGCTTGCTCCTTTAGACCATCAGCCCCTCAAATGGGCTTCCGTAGCTATGCCGATGACTCGACTGTAATAGACGTACTGGAACCCGTCAATACATTGGTCGGCTGTGCTTTACACATTGTGTACCACGTGCTAGAAGCCTGAACCTACCTGTCCTTTAGGGCAGGTTTTGGTTTTCTGGGCCTCAGGCAGGGCATCTGCTAGTCTCGTGAATCAAGCGAAAGCTTGCCTGGAACCAAAACCTATAAGTGGAGTGCCGTGACGGCCAGAGTCAGGGGAGCAGGGAAGTAGTGATAGCCAAAGACAAGATCTGCGCGGTCGTCGCTGCAGAGCATCCGGGTTCAATGTGGACGCAGCTTGAGCGCGCGCTCCCGCAGACTCGGACGGTCGAATTGCGGCTGGACTGGCTTTCGACGGAGAGGGAGATTCATACCTTTCTCGGGCAACTCGCAAATAAACCGCCGCGTGCCACCTTGATTGCCACGTGCCGGCGTGTTGAGGCCGGCGGACGCTTCCATGGAACCATCGCGAGCCAATTACTAATTCTTGCCGAGGCGATTCGAGCTGGCTGCGACTGGTACGACCTTGAAATTGAAAGCGCCTCCAAGTGCGCGCCGGAGTTACTCGACGTTCTTCTTGGCGAAGGCCGCTACTTGGCTTCGGCACACTTTTTCCGCGTCAATCCAACAAACTGGAAGAGAATTGGCGCGAAGCTTTGGCTAACGAAGCCGGAGGGAATCAAAATCGCCGCGAGTTCCGGTTCGCTGGCTGCCGGCCTTAGCCTGTTACGGTTTGCCAGGACTAAACGAAATGTCGTGGCCGTACCCATGGGCGATGTTGCGCTGCCCCTGCGATGTCTCGGATTACGGGAGGGCAGCGCGCTCTCCTATGCCCCAGTTGAAATGGCAACCGCGCCCGGCCAAATATCGCTTGATGCGCTGAAAAATCTCTACCGAGCTGACCGCATCAGCGGCAACACGCGTGTGTACGGAGTAATCGGCGATCCCATCGCGCATTCGCTTTCGCCGCAATTGCAGAACGCTGCTTTTCATGCCCGGAAAATGGATGCGGTCTATCTGCCTTTCTTGGTCCACAATCTGCGGGATTTTCTCGCTGCAATCAAACCGTTGGGCATTCGCGGGTTTAGCGTGACGCTGCCGCACAAACAGAAAATTTTGCGTTATCTGGACGATTGCGATTCGTTGGCGGTGGCTATCGGGGCCGTTAACACGGTTGTCGTTCGGGGCGAAGGGAAACTGTACGGTTACAACACCGACTATATTGGCGTGCTTCGCGCGCTTCAGGAGCGTATTTCTCTTCGGGCGAGCCGAGTGCTTATCTTGGGTGCGGGCGGCGCGGCGCGCGCGGTGGCGTTTGCGCTGGCGCAATCCGGCGCCTTAGTTTGTGTATGCGCCCGCCGGCCCCCGGAAGCAAAAAAACTTGCGCAAGCTGTGGGAGGAGAAGCCGTAACGCGCGTCCGATTGCGAAAAGAATTTTTCGACGCCATCGTGAACGCAACTCCGGTCGGCATGTTTCCAGCCGTGGAACGCTCGCCTCTCGCGTCGCACGAGTTGAATTGTCGCCTCGTGTTCGATCTCATTTATCGTCCAGTCGAAACAAAGCTTCTGAGACTTGCCGCGCGGCGCGGCATCGAAACCGTATCGGGGCTCGAAATGTTCCTTGCGCAGGGCGCTGCACAATGGGAAATATGGACGGGCGAGCGCGCACCGGCGGCAGCTATGCGCCACGCCGTTCTCAGCGCTCTTCGCGCCGAAGACAGACGAAATTTGCGAGCCTCGGCATGATTCAACCCGACTTCAAGACCTTTCGTAAGCTCGCAAGACAGGGAAACCTCGTACCTGTTTACGAGACGTTTACGGCAGATCTCTTGACGCCCGTGGGCGCCCATCTGCGTTTGGCGCACAATGCGAAATATTCCTTTCTGTTGGAAAGCGTTGAAGGAGGAGAGAACTTAGCGCGTTACACGTTCACCGGAGCGAACCCCGAGGAAGTGTTTCGATCGCGCGGCCGCGCGTGTTCCCTTGAAACCGCTCGCAAGCAGGTTAATTTCGAAACCGACCCGATCGAGCGCTTGCGTCTTCTGGCTGCGCGCTACAAACCGGTACGCGTAGCGGGCTTACCCCCTCTCATCGGCGGCGCAATAGGCTATTTTGCTTACGATATGGTGCGTCTGATGGAGCGCATCCCCGCGACCGGACGCGACGATCTCGGCTTGGATGATTGCGTGATGATGTTCTACCTTGGGCTCGTTGCATTCGATCACGTGCGTCATCGCATCTGGATAGTTCGAAATGTGTTCACGGAAGGCGATGGGAGCTTGCGCGCGAAATACGACGAAGCAATCCGCGAGATTGGTAAAGTTCGCCGAAAACTGTCGGGACCGTTGCCGCGCCAGCGTCGTGCGACGCGGCGGCCCGCGCTTCGCATCCGATCGAACTTCACGAAAGCCAAATACCTCTCTGCCGTGCGCAGAGCGAAGTCTTACATCCGCGCTGGCGATATATTTCAAGTCGTTCCAAGCCAGCGCTTTTCAGCGCAAACGAATGCCGATCCGTTCGAAATCTACCGAGCGCTCCGGGTTGTGAATCCATCTCCCTATCTTTATTTCTTGAAATTGAACGACGTCGCGGTCGTCGGTAGTTCACCGGAGATGCTCGTGAAGGTGCAGGGGCGCGAAGTGTCTTATCGCCCTATAGCCGGAACGTTGCCGCGCGGGCGCAATGAGGTCGAAGACCGAGAACAGGAATCGAAGCTGCTGGCTGACCCGAAAGAGCGCGCCGAACACATTATGCTCGTAGACCTCGGGCGAAATGACCTCGGCCGTGTATCCGAGTATGGTTCGGTGGCTGTCGAGCGCCTGATGTTTGTCGAGCGTTATTCGCATGTGATGCATCTCGTTTCGAATTTGCGCGGGCGGCTTCGCGAAGGCGTGGATTGCTTCGAAGCGCTGATGGCTTGTTTTCCTGCGGGAACGCTTTCGGGCGCGCCCAAAATTCGCGCAATGCAGATTATCGACGAGCTCGAGCCCACCCGCCGCGGGCTTTATGGTGGAGCGATACTGTATCTCGATTTTTCGGGCAATCTGGATTCGTGCATCGCGCTTCGAACGCTGGTTGCAAAAGGTGGACGCGCCTATATTCAGGCCGGCGGCGGTGTGGTTGCTGATTCGGTACCCGAACGCGAATATCAGGAAACGATCAATAAGGCGCGAGCTGTGATGGCCGCTCTTGAAATTGCGCACCAAGGTGGGAGCACAGGTCGAATTTTATGACTTGCCGGCGGACCCCAATCCTTCAGCTTCGTCCGCTTGGGAGAATTAACAGGTTCGGCGAGCAAAAATGATTCTGCTTCTCGACAACTACGATTCCTTCACCTATAACCTGGCGCAGTATCTCGGCCAGATGGGACAGGATGTGGAGATCCGGCGCAACGACGAAGTAACGTTGGACGAAATTCAAGATTTGCGGCCGGAACGCATCGTGATTTCTCCCGGCCCGTGCACGCCTAAAGAAGCTGGGATCAGCGTGCCGCTAATCCAGCGCTTCGCGGGTGAAATTCCGATCCTCGGCGTTTGCTTGGGACATCAAGCCATTGGAGCGGCGTTCGGTGGCCATGTGATTCGCGCACAAAAAATCATGCACGGCAAGACAAGTGAAATTAAGCATGATGGCAAAACGATATTCCATGGCCTGCCGCAGCAATTCGTTGCCACGCGCTACCATTCACTTATTGTGGAACGCGAGACACTCCCGAGCACTCTGGAAATTTCCGCGGAGACGAGTGACGGCACGATTATGGGCCTGCGTTACCGCAAACTTCGAGTGGAAGGCGTGCAATTTCATCCGGAATCGATCCTTACCACCGTGGGATTTCGCCTCCTCGAAAACTTTCTGGATATTTGAAATCGAGGCCCAGCATGCGCGGTCGAGGGAAGAGCGCCACCTGGATTCTTACAATCTGCTCCTGCAGTTTTGTTCTGGCCGTCGTGCGTTTTCCAGCACTCGGGCGATCTTCTCTCCAGGGTTCCGTGCAGGATGCAGAACGCGCATACCTCGGCTTCGATCGAAATGAGTATCCGGGCGATTCTTCGTTGCCTGCGCTCAAGCAGTCTTTTTCGTTTGCGGGCTATTGGTTGAACGCACCGCCGGGAGCAAAGTCGAATAGCTGGACGGGAAAACGCGCAATTCTTCGCGATGCCGGTTTCGGTTTTCTAGTGCTGTCCAACGGCCGTGCATCTGCTGAATTGAAGGGCGCCGCCCATCCTGCCGCTCTGGCGGAAGCGGACCGGCGAACTGCGATCGAGAATGCACAGCGCGAAGGCTTTTCGCCCGGCACGGTAATTTTTCTGGATCAAGAAGAAGGAGGACGCCTGTTGCCCAAGCAGCAGGAATATGTGCTTGCCTGGGTGGACGGGATAATTTCCGCGGGTTTCCGCGCAGGCGTCTATTGTTCAGGCATTCCAGTGAAAGAAGGCCGCAACCAATCCGTCACGACGGCAAATGACATCCACGATCATGCCGGTACGCGGAAAATCGTATATTTCATTTACAACGATGTGTGTCCGCCGTCTCCGGGATGCGCGAGTTCAAAAACCACGCCTCCTCCATCTGCGAGCGGTATAGCATTCGCCGAGGTCTGGCAATTTGCGCAGTCGCCTCGCCGCAAAGACTTCGCGCGCGCTTGTCCTGCTAATTACAATCGCGATGGCAATTGCTATGCGTCTTCCGCCGATGCCGCGAGCCGCATTTTTCTCGATCTCGATTCCGCGACTTCCGCCGATCCGTCAAACGGCAGGGTGCAAAATTGAACTTGCCGGCTAAATTTCCGACGTCGCGCTATGGGCATTTCCTCTTTCAACCTGCGTAAACGCGATCAATCTCTCTAGCCGTTCGCGAGCGGCGCCGGAATCAATCGACTCGGCCGCGAGCCGCACGCCGTCAAGCCAATCAGCAGCTCGTCCCGCAGCTACGAGTGCAGCGGCTGCGTTTGCACAGACAATATCGCGGTAGGGTCCGTGCTCGTGGCGTATCAGTGGCCGACCGAGCACCCTATGGATGATTTGCGCGTTGTGTTTCGCATCTCCGCCTAGTATCGATTCCAGCGGAGTTCGCCTCAATCCAAAATCCTCCGGAACGATCGTATAACTTCGCACAATCCCGTCACGCAGCTCGGCGACATTCGTTTCGCCGCCGATTGAAATTTCATCCAGACCATCGGCACCGTGCACCACAAACGCGCGTTTCACTCCCAACTCACCCAGCGCCCGCGCCATCAGCTCCGTGAAACTTGCGTCATACACGCCGGCCACTTGCGCTGAAGCTCCGGCGGGATTCGTCAGCGGCCCCAGAAGATTAAAAACCGTACGTCCGCGAAGCTGGCGGCGCGCCGGCATTGCGTGACGTGTGGCTGCATGCATCGCGGGCGCAAACAGAAAACCAATTCCAATTTCGTTAATCGACTGCGCCACTCGTTCCGGATCGAGATCGATGCGCACGCCGAGCGCCTCAAGCACGTCGGCAGACCCGCACTTCGAACTGATCGAGCGATTTCCGTGCTTCGCCACCCGGACGGCCGCGCCGGCAACCACAAATGCCGCGGCCGTGGAAACATTAAACGTGCCCTTGGCGTCGCCTCCAGTACCGCATGTGTCGACGAGCGGCTCGTCTGCGCGGGCATTGCGGGCTGGAAATATCTCGGTTGCGTGGCGCCGCATCGCGGTAGCGAAGCCAACCAGTTCCTCTACAGTTTCGCCTTTGATTTGCAGCGCGGCGAGCAGCTCCAAGATCTGCGCGTCGGTCGCGCGAGCGGACAGTATCTCCTCCATCGCGCCATCCGCTTCCGAGCGCGACAGATCCTCTCCCGCACAAATTTTCTTCAAGGCGTCGTGAATCATGTGGTCGTCGACGAACGAGTTCTCCGGCCGGATTTTGCTTTACACCGACGAAGGAGAGCCTATGCGACGCGGCCGCCGCACCAACTCCCCGGCGCAATTCGGACAGACCTGTTTCATCTTTGCGGTGCAATCCGCGCAAAATGTGCATTCATACGAGCAGATATATACTTCTTCATCCTCGCGCAGCGCGCGGTCGCACTTCTCGCAGCCCATCTTCATTTCCAATGCCACGCGAGTACCCTCGCTTGCTCGCACTTGCAGTTGTAGGTAAACTTCTTTGTTTCGATTGCAGCCAAATTCTAGCACTAATGGATGGGCAATGAAGATTCACGAATACCAGGCCAAGGCCATCCTCGCGAA
>Ga0209330_1000047_pt1 | contig 57532 bp, 46 predicted proteins | sample JacPinW_OM2H0_O3_FD_187969 | JGI IMG/M metagenome (GOLD analysis project Ga0209330, IMG submission 187969) | Forest soil microbial communities from Algoma, Ontario, Canada - Jack Pine, Ontario site 1_JW_OM2H0_O3 (SPAdes) (version 2) | ecosystem: Environmental > Terrestrial > Soil > Boreal... | reverse complement strand
GGACTTTCCTTCCACCTTGACTCTTCATGCGCTTGCGGAAGCCGTGCTTCTTATGACGGCGGCGCACATGCGGTTGAAACGTGCGTTTCGGCAACGATCTTTCTCCTCTGCCTGAGTAATTGTTCTATTTGTGAGCCGGTTGGACGCCGCAGTCTTGCCGCAGTCCCCGCTTTTCCCGCACGCACAATCCCGCGCGAGCGCAGCGCATCGGAAGCAAATCCCTCACCCTGGCGAAACAATTAGTCTATTAGACCAGCGCCGCGCGGTCAAGAATTCGCGCTTGTGGGCGGTCAGTTTCCGGCGCAAAGGCAGCATATTCACGAAAGCGTGTTTCGGGGTATGCTCCTGAGCTTAATGGCGCGTGTTGCGGGAGAATGACTGGCGACACGGAGGCTCAACTTGAAGAACAGCGCTATCCTTTTATTGCGATGCCCGGATCGCAAGGGTCTGGACGCGGCCATCGCGGATTTCATCTACTGGCACAATGGCGACATCCTTCATTTCGAGCAACACCAGCCTGGGGAAGAACGTTTCTACCTTGCTCGCGTCGAATGGGACCTCGCAGGTTTCGAGTTCGATCTAAAGGACTTCCCGAAGTGGTTTGCGCCCATCGCCGAGCAATTTTCGATTCAGTGGCGCATCACGACCTCAAGTTACCGTCCTCGAGTGGCTATTTTTGTTTCAAAGTACGATCACTGTCTCGTAGATCTACTCTATCGCCAGCGCATCGGCGAACTCGCCTGCGAAATCCCCCTGGTAATCAGTAATCACCCCGACGCAAAGAGCCACGCAGACTTTCACGATATTCCGTATAACACGATTACAGTAACAAAGGAAAACAAGCACGAGGCTGAGCGGCGCCAGATCGAGTTGCTTCGCGAAAACAAAATCGAATTGATCGTCCTGGCGCGCTACATGCAAGTGCTTTCCAAGGACTTCATCGAGCGGTATCCGCAGCAAATCATCAATATCCATCATTCATTTTTGCCCGCGTTTGTTGGGGCCAAGCCCCATCAGCAGGCCTTTGACCGTGGCGTGAAAATCATTGGCGCTACAGCGCACTACGTCACCGAAGTACTCGATGACGGGCCAATCATCGAGCAAGGAGTAGAGCGCATATCGCACCGTGACACCGTCGAAGACCTAGTCAAAAAGGGAAGGGACCTCGAAAAGCTCGTGCTTTCCCGCGCAGTGCGCTGGCATATCGAAAACCGCATCTTGCTCTACGGAAAGAAAACGGTCATTTTCGAGTAGCGTTCTGCTTCATCCACAGGATTTCGGATAAGACGCGACAGAGCTCTGGCGTACCGAACTGAACTGCCATTTTTACCACTAGGAGCAAACGGCGACTGGTTCAACATCAACGAACTTTATGAATTGAAAGATTGTGCCAGGTCCCGTGAGTAACACCGGACCTGGCAGAAACAATCGTCTACCAACTTTACCTACCGCTTCGGCGGCTTCTCCTCAGGCTTGGACGTTTCCTTGGGCGCAGGCTTGGAAGCAGGCTTTGACGCCGCCTTTGGCGCAGCTTCATGTTTCGGCTCCGCCTTCGGCGCCGATTCGTGCTCGGGCTTGGCTTGCGGTGCTGCCTTGGGCGCTGCTTCATGCTCTGGCTGTGCCTTCGGTTCGGATTCGTGTTTGGGCTGCGCTTTCGGCGCAACCTCACGCTTCGGCTCCGCTTTTGGAGTGTTCTCCGCTTTGGGCTCTGTCTTGGGTTTTGCTTCCGGCTTTGGCTTTGGCTCTGCCTTAACCTTGGGCGCGGCTTCGTGCTCAGGCTGTGCCTTCGGTTCGGATTCGTGTTTGGGCTGAGCTTTCGGCGCAGCCTCACGCTTCGGCTCCGCTTTTGGAGTGTTCTCCGTTTTGGGCTCTGTCTTGGGTTTTGCTTCCGGCTTTGGTTTTGGCTCTGCCTTAGTCTTTGGCGGAACTTCATGTTCAGCGTGCGCGTTTGATGCAGCCTTCGGCTCCGTGGCAGCAGGAGTCGTGCCTTTGTGTTCTGTTGCCGCACCTTCCTTCTTTGCGACCTCTTTACCCGTTGCGCCCCTGTAAGGAGCCGCAGCCTTGGCAGGTACTACGTGCGCGCCTTTGAACTCGCCCGGCTTCGCTGTCGCGGCTACCGCAGGTTTACCGTGATTCACGGAGGCAAATTGGCTGCGATCCCTAGAGGCCGCCTCCCGATGCTCTACTTGTGTCGCAACCGCCCTGGTATGCTCTTCGTGCGAAAACCTTTCTTCTTCTGCCGTAGGTCTCCGGGTTACTCCGCCCGGACCGTTAAAGCTCGCGCGCCTCGTCGAATTGTAATTATTGATCACGGTCTTGTTGTAAACGTTGTGAATTACAGCCCGATTTATGTTGCTCACCGAGCGGTTGTAGAAAAAATTTCCATCCCGCCAGTACCCGCCCTCGAACCCAACTCCACCGTAACCGAAACCGTAGTTGACGCCTCCATAGAACCCGACATGCGGCCCCCAATAGCCATCGTTCCACGCATACACTCCGTTGTTAAATCCCCAATACCCCGGAGTCCACAGAAAACCCGGAGTCGGCGCCTCTACCCACGTGCCGGGCACAAAATAATAATCGTCGTCGCTGTAAGCCCAGTAGCCCGGCGTCCAAATGTAATTATCAGCGGGACAAATCGGTTGGACGTAAACCGGCAGCGCCGGCGGCGCTACGGTAATCGAGACTCCTACAACCTGTCCGAACGACATATTCGGCAGGAATAAAAAGAGTGTTGACAGCAACAACCAACGAACAGAGCGGATCGAGCGCAGCATGTGCATGAGCATCACCTCGTTGGATTTGCGTTAAATAGCCATTAATAGACTGGCCACGATAGCCGCGGAGCGCAAGTTTAGGAGCGTACTTATACTGGTATTTCGCCAGGGGGCCCATAGGCTAAAGCCTGTAAAACTCGCCAGCATGAACCTTAGGCAGGGGTAGAGTCTCCCACGGCGGGCTCAAAACGGTCTCTAGCCGCTTCGTAAAATGCCGGACGCGACTAGTTTAAGATCCTAAGACGTTTCTCAATTTCTCGGACGAAACTCGACTACCACGTCTTCCTCGGCTCCCAGGGGCTCTCCGTTCAACAGCGTCACCGTGTAGCGCCACTCGCGGACCGCTCGAACGACCGCTGGAATCAGAGGCGTGGGACCGCTGATCGGCTGCACCTCGACCACCTCCCCGTTCTTTCCGACTGTCGCTCGCACTTTCACCGTCCCAGCCAATTCCTTTTGGTTTCCGGCCGTCGGCGGTAGAGGATCGACGTGAAATATCAACACACCCGCCTGCAACCTTTGCGGGCGATGACTCGATGCAGGACCCGGTTGTGTCGGAACCCACACGAAACGTTGCGCGCTGATCGCCAGCGTCCGTGACGCGCTCACAGCCTGCTCCGTCAATTCCAGCCTAAATGGACCGCTCTTTTCTCCTGGCGCAGTCACAAGTATCGGGGCTAGGGTCTCGCTAACGGGCTGCGCAGTTTCAGCCTCTGTCGAGGAAATCGTACTCGTGCCCGGCTTCGCGCGCAGTTCGTTTGCCGCATCACTCGCTGGGCCATCGCTGAAACGCGATTTGCCCGAGGAATTGCCAGAGGCATTACCGGAGGCATCTTTCGAAACATTTGTATCCTTCGCTGCCAAATTCCCACCATCTCCACTCTTCGGGTTCACCACTCCTGTCGGAGCAATCCGCGTCGGCGCATTCGCCTCGGTATCGCCGGAGGCATCAGTACCCGTCCTGTCCGCTGCATTGTTCGGTGAAGCAACCGTAGAATTGCCCGGGGAAAGCTCTGCCGATTTTTGCGAGTTGCCCGCTACCGCACTCCCGCCGGCAAAGTCGTTTTCTCCAGCAGTGGCCGCAGGGAAGTTCGCCGGCTTCGCGTCGCTTCGTTGTTCCACCTCTCGGTCGCGGCCAAGTATCTTGTCGAAAAATCCTTTCCCTACGCCCAGCCCAACAGCAAAGCAAATTATCCCCATCAGGAGTACCAGTGCCGCTAGAGGCCATCCATTTCGGCGTTCAACTGAGACCTCGCGCTCTTGGCCCAATAAGAGATTAGCTGCTCGATTTCTTCTGTGTAATTCAAGTTGTTGGATTAAGTCCTCTTCCCGCGAGAGCACGTGAACAGGCGCTTCCTGCTCCTTTCCTCCCGCGGCTCCCTTTCCAATCTCGGAAGTTTCAACAGCTTCCGTGCCAACAAGCGGATTCTTCTTCGGGAGATAAGCACCCCGAAGCGATTGGCTCTCGACGGAATTGTCGTGCGTCAGCTCCGCATTCGCGCTCTCTAGTTGCGCCAGTTTGACCTCGCCCATTCGCGGCTGTTCATCTTCGAAAGATGGATCGACGCGAGAAGCAAGGAGCGAATTCTTTTCGGGGAAATTCGACGGTCGAGGCGTCTCCTCTTCGACCGAATGACTCTCATTTGACTGCGATGGAGCCATATCCGCCTGCGCGGGTTCGTCCGCGAGACGCTCAATAGTCTCCGAGGCTCCCGAGGGTTCTCCGCGTCTTAAGCTTTGTTCCGAAAACTGCAAAACGTTTCGCAAATTCTGCTCCGTCATCCGCGGCTCAGTATCCCGCGTCACCGCCTCGTTCTCATGTACGTTGCACAAAGATTTTTCTGACGGAAACATGCCCGCGAATTTCGCTTCATCTTCTTCGCTGAGGACTTCCAGCTTCCGCTCTTTTATCGACTGTTTGCTTGAACTTCGAATTCTCAAAAACTCCATGTCACTTTCGCGAGGGTCCTCGCTCGTTCCTCGCATTTGGCCTTGCACCGGGTCGTTATTCGCAATCCAATTGCGTATCTTTTCTCTATCGCTGTCCGCCAAATCAACGAATTGGATCCCGGCTTCTTTCTTCGAGGGGCTAGCCCATGCGACTTCTCCTCTCGCTACCATCCATACATCAGACCTGGGTAGCTGAAATCTCATGCTCGGGAGATAATCAGATGTCAGTATTTCGGCAGTCGTTATAGCCAGCCCGCCTTCACTAATATTCAGGGCGATGCCGCCGTTTTCATCTCCCAATTGGACGTACGCTAATCTATTCGCGTGGCTCCGCCGATGCGCGCGCCGGTCCGGCCTCACCGGAAGCGTCTCGAATAGACTCTCAAAATGGCCCCGCGTAGTCGACATTCCAACCCCTCCTGATCTGAACTGGGATCCCTGCGGGAACGTCCTAAGAATCGCTGGCCTTCTATTGTACTTATCCAGCCGTTCCGTCCACCGCAGCAAGTGCCTTATTTTCGAAAAAAAAACACCTTAGTCTTCGCCGCCGGTTCGGCCTTTATCAGCCTGGTTGGCCCGATCTCCTTCCCAACGGGACAACCCCGTTCCACACAGAATCAACCCCGCACCCGCGGATTTGTCGCGCGCCGCCCCGTCCCACAGGGCTGATTATCACCTCCGCGAACTCCCCGCTTGGGGTATATTTTGCTTCGCAGATGGCGTGCAAAACGGAAGTGCCGGTTGAGTCGCTTTCAGGAGTCTATCGCATGCGTAGGAATCGCAGAGCTTTTTGTGTTGCGCCAATTCTTAGCGTCTTATTGACCGCGTCCGCTTGGGGACAAAGCCAGAGAGTTCCGATCCAGATCACCGCCGATCTTTCAGACGCGCCGCGCAAGCTTTTTCACGCCGAGGTAGATCTGCCGGTGACTGCCGGCCCGATCACTCTAATTACTCCCAAGTGGATTCCGGGCGATCACCGGCCTACTGGTCCCGTGGACGACATCGTGGGAGTCGTCTTCACCGCCAATGGCCAACCGCTCTCGTGGCGGCGTGATGATGTCGATCTATACGAGTTTCACCTGACGATTCCGCCTGGGGTGACCACGCTTCACGCCCATCTCGACTGCATCATTCTCACAAATGTCTCGCAGAAATTGGCGTTCCTCGAATGGGACAAAGTTATGCTCTACCCGGCGAATACGCCGGTCCGCGACATCCCGATACAGCCTTCGGTGATCGTGCCGGCCGGTTGGGGAATCGGCACCGCGCTTACTCCTGTCGGCGGCGGCGCATATCCTGTTCCGGCCACTGGCAGCACTACACATTTTGCGGTCACTAACGTTGAGCAGCTTGAAGACTCTCCGATCCTCGCCGGACAATATTTCCACGAATTTGCTTTGTCCCCCGAAATCTCTCCCAAACATTTCATAGACGTCGCCTCCGACGCTCCCGAAGATTCCAATCTCCGCCCCGCAGCGCTGGCTGAAATTGCCAATCTCGTTCACGAAGCGGATGCCCTGTATCGTTCCCACCATTACAACCAATACCATTTCCTGCTCAGTCTTTCTGACACCGCTGGTGGTCTAGGCCTCGAGCACGGCCAGTCCTCGGAAAACGGCGTCGGCGAAAAAGCCTTCACGGATGAAGACCATCAACTGGCAGACTCGGACCTACTCGCACACGAATTCACCCACTCATGGAACGGCAAGTATCGCCGCCCGGTTGGCCTGTACCAGCGGGATTTCGCCACAGCGCAGCAAGGCGCCCTGCTCTGGGTTTACGAAGGCATGACGCAGTATCTCGGCGACGTCCTCGCCGCGCGCTCCGGACTCAGGTCTCAGTTGCAGTACCGTGACATCCTGGCTGGGTCTGCCGCGAGTCTCGACTACGCACCCGGCCGTGAATGGCGTCCCACTGAAGATACTGCGGTTGCCGCCAGCATTCTCCGGGATGGCAATCCGTCTTGGTCCAACTGGAAGCGTGGGCAGGACTACTACAATGAAGGCGAACTCCTCTGGCTCGATGCCGATACTCTCATCCGCAAGATGACCAACAATCAAAAGTCCCTCGATGACTTCCAGCGGATTTTTCTGGGCAAGGGTGGCAACACCGGACCTCTCATTGTCACTTACACTTTTGACGAGTTGGTCCGCGACTTGAATGAAATCGTAGCGTACGACTGGGCCACCTTTCTCCACGACCGCGTCGATAAAATTAATCCTCATGCTGACCTAGCCGGCATCGAGCGCGGCGGCTACAGATTGATCTATGCGGACAAACCGAGTGCTTCTGAGACGGTGATAACTGCGAATGCCGACCCACCAGCGGCTAACTTTGTCGACGCTTGGTTCTCCATTGGCCTGCTAGTAGGCGCCGACGGCAGTATTAAAGACGTTCGTTGGAATGGTCCTGCTGACAAGGCGAAAATCGTCCCCAGTGCGAAGATCATCGCGGTCAACGGACAAATCTTTTCCGGCGATCTGCTTAAAGCTGCGATTCGCGACGCGAAGGGCAAGTCCGAACCCATCCATCTGATCGTTCAGTCGGATAATTTCGTTTCCGCGGCCGACATTGATTATCACCATGGTGAACGCTATCCCGTCCTCGAGCGCGTCGAAGGAACGCCCGCTTATCTGGACGATATAACTAAGCCCTTAGTGCCGCCTCAACCAGCGCAGCCTAAGCCCACAACCGATAACCACTGACGAAAATCACCACACACTTAAGATCTCACCGTGTGCACAGCATCCAAGTCCTGGATTTCTTGTGCGGCAATGTGCTAGTGTTTTTTGTGATTAAAATTGAGAAAATTCGAACGCACTGCGAAGTCGTAAGCGACTCGCGCTCTGGAAACTACACGGCCGCCTCCTCGCTGGGTTCATCCGCGTCTTTGACCTCTGAGCTTCGCGGTTATGCTCGTCCGGCAGGCCCTATCACTGCCCCACTCTTAGCCAAAAATCTGCCGTTTCTACCCGGTTCTGGCTTACAAGTAGAATATGACGTAACTTACAGAAAACAAAGGGACGCGTATCAGTCTACCCGGGGCCACAACTCACCATTAGCGATCATCGAATTGACGCGTATTTTCGCATCAAATCAAGTCACAAACCGCGCTGTTTGCGTGCCTGAGAGACACCATGTTTGAAACACTCACAGACAAGCTCCAACGCGCGTTCAAGAATCTGCGCGGCCAGGGCAAACTCACCGAAGAGCATCTCGATGCGGCCTTGGTGGAAATTCGCGAAGCTTTGCTGGAAGGCGACGTCAACGTCGGCGTAGCTGACGAATTCATCAAGCACGTTCGCGAAAAAGCGCTGGGCTCGGAAGTTTTGCTCCAACTTTCGCCCGACCAGCAAGTAGTAAAAATAGTTCGCGACGAATTGGGCGAATTGCTCGGCCGTGAAGCAAAACCGCAATACAGTTCGAAGCCTCCTTCCGTCTGGTTGATCGTCGGTCTCCAAGGCTCCGGCAAAACCACGTCCACTGGAAAAATGGGCAAGTGGCTCGGCGAACATGGACATCGCCCGCTGGTTGTCTCTACCGACGTCTATCGTCCCGCTGCGCGCGAACAACTAGCGCAAGTCGCCAAGGCCACCGGAACTCCGCTATGGCCGGGGACTGGGACAGATAAGCCGTTGGAAATTGTGCGCGGCGCGATGCGCGAAGCAAAGCTCTCCGCTTGCGACGTAATCCTTGTGGATACGGCCGGCCGCTTGCATATCGACGACGACTTGATGAACGAGCTTTCCGAGTTAAAGCGCGAACTGAATCCATCCGAATTACTTTTCGTCGCCGATGCGATGATCGGTCAGGACGCCGTGCGTTCCGCGGGCGAATTTCACAAGCGGCTCGGCATCACCGGTGTTGTTCTCACGAAAATGGACGGAGACGCGCGCGGAGGCGCGGCGCTTTCCATCCGCAAAGTGACCGGTGCGCCAGTAAAGTTTGTCGGCGTGGGCGAAAAATACGATGCGCTGGAACCGTTTCTCCCCGACCGCGTGGTGTCCCGCATTCTCGGCATGGGCGACGTTCTCGGCTTGATCGAAAAAGTCGAAAAGAACGTTGACGAGAAAAAAGCGCGCGAGCTCGAACGCAAGCTCCGCGAAGATGACTTCACACTCGAGGATTTCCGCGACCAGTTACGCCAGATTCGAAAAATGGGCTCCATCGAATCGATTCTGGGTATGCTCCCCAAAGTCGGCCCCTTCGCCAATCTCCCGAAAAACACGGAGATCGACGAGAAGCGCCTCGGCTCCGTCGAAGCCATCATTAATTCCATGACCGCCAAAGAGCGCGCAAACTCCAATTTGATCGATGGCAAGCGCCGCAAGCGTATTGCCCTCGGTAGCGGCACTTCCGTACAGGAAGTAAACCAAGTCCTGAAACAATACTCCGACATGCGCAAAATGATGAAGCAGTACGGCACCTACGCAAAGACGAAAATGCGCGGCATCGGAAAATTCGCCGGCCTGAAATAGGAAAGAAATGTGCCGATAGTCGTCAACAACACGCTCAACGAGATTCGCTCCCTCGCGATGACCGGCGGCGATCGTGCCGCTCAAGCCAAGCGCCTTGCCGAACTGGTCCGAAAACTCGGCGACTACCGCTGGGTCGGCGTTTACGACGTGCTTCCGGAACTCGTCTCCATCATTGGCTGGAGTGGTCCCAACGCCCCCGAATATCCCGAGTTTCCCTCGAGCAAAGGCCTCACCGGCTCCGCGGTTCAGCAAAAGAAAGCCGTGATCGTAGGCGATGTCCGAAACGACCCGCGATACCTCACCGCCTTTGGCAACACTGTCTCGGAAATCATCATTCCGGTTCTCGCTCCTGGTGGCGATCGCGTAATCGGAACGGTGGACGTCGAGAGCGTACGCGCCGATGCATTCTCGGAGCGCGACCAGCAAATGATCGAACAGTGCGCTTTGGCTGCTTTGCCCCTCTGGCTCCTGCGATAACCCCCGCCTCGCGCCCGAGATACCGATTGGTGAAAGCAGCCGCCTTCGCTATAATGGTTCGGTTCGGCATAGGAGGATTTTCGCTGTGTTAATGATTCGGCTGGCTCGGATTGGCAAGAAGAAGCGCCCATTTTATCGCGTGATCGTTACGGAAAAGACCCGGCCGCGAAATGGTCGGTTTGTTGAAATCGTAGGCACCTACGACCCGCTCAAGAAGCCTGCGGCAATTACACTAGATCACGAACGCGTCAGCTACTGGCTCGGCAAGGGCGCACAGCCCAGCGACACGGTCCGCAGTTTTCTAAGAAACCGGAAACCTGCCTAAGGCGTCTCAACCCCCAGTAGGTCCAGCACTCGTACAGGCTCCCGCGGATTTCTGTGCTGAGCTCACGCTACTGTGGAGGATGCTCAATGAAAGTTCTTGTTGAGGAAATTGCGAAGGCTCTCGTCGACCACCCTGAAAATGTTGCCGTGAACGCTGTGGAAGGAGAGCAAGTCACCGTGCTGGAGTTGCGAGTCCATCCCGACGATCTAGGGAAGGTGATCGGACGGCAGGGACGCACTGCCAAATCGATCCGCACGTTGCTCGGCGCAGCCGGTATGAAATTAAAGAAGCGCTTCACGCTGGAAATCCTCGAGTAGTGGCTACGCAGCAATCTCCGCGGGCTGACCGCGTCACCGTAGCGCGTGTTCTGCGCCCGCACGGACGCCGCGGCGAAGTGGCGGCCGAAATCCTCACCGATTTCCCCGAGCGTCTCACGCGCTTGAAATCCGTAGAGCTGTGGAACGAAAAAACCGCATCGGCGAAACGGGTAGCCATTCGCAAGTGCTGGCTTTCGCACAGCCGCGGCGGCCAGGCAATTTTCCACTTCGGCAATTCCGACTCGATTTCTGATGCCGAAAAGCTCGTCGGCATGGAAGTCCAGATTCTGCTGGCTGAGCGTTTAACCCTTCCGAACGCAACCTATTACGTGACCGATTTAATTGGCTGCGAAGTCTGCGAGAAAAACGAGGCAACAGTCGGACGGGTTCGCGACGTGCAATTTACAGGCGCAGGAACCGCTGCCCGGAACCCTATCCTGGTTGTGGATACTCCGCGAGGCGAACTTATGATTCCGCTCGCACAGGAAATATGCGCGAGCGTCGACCTGAAAGCGCGCCGCATCGAAGTGGTTCTCCCCGAAGGCCTCCGCGATTTGAACTAAATCACCTAATTGTGTCTCGGGTACAGCCGCAATTTATTCACGAAAAACAGGGTTGATAAGCGACAATCTTTCCAGCGAATACTGTAGGAGAAGCATGAGCAGCGATGCGTTTTGACATCATCACGATTTTTCCCGAGTTTTTCGCTGGGCCGTTGGATTACGGAATCGTAAGGCGGGCGCGCGAGGCGAAACTTATCGACGTTCGCACTCACGATTTGCGCAATTTCACACACGACCGCCATCGCACGGTGGACGATCGCCCGTTCGGCGGTGGTGAAGGGATGGTGATGAAACCCGAGCCCCTGTTCGAAGCGGTAGAGTCAATATTGGGCGCGTCTCAACCACCGGTAAGCTCGGCGATTGTGCTGCTTTCGGCCGCGGGAAAACCTTTCACTCAGGATATTGCGCGAAACTTTGCGAAGCTCGCACGAATCCTGCTGGTCTGCGGGCGGTATGAAGGAGTGGACGAGCGCGTGGCAGAACATCTCGCAACGGACGAAATCTCTATCGGCGATTTCGTTCTTTCCGGCGGCGAACTGCCCGCCGCAATGGTCTTGGATGCGGTCACGCGCCTAATTCCTGGCGCCCTGGGCAACGAAGACTCTACCGTAAATGAATCCTTCAGCGCGACTGACGTTCAGAGCGAAGATGCACCGAACAGCCCGGCGCTGCCCGCGTCCGCTGTTGTACGCGGAGAGGCCAGCATCGGCTATTCGAGCGTCGCCGAAAGCGACAAGCGAATCTCGGGTCGCGGCATTCTCGATTATCCTCACTACACGCGTCCGCCGTCATTTCGAGGCTGGGAAGTTCCCGAAGTTCTGCTCGGTGGAAACCACGAGGAAATTCGTCGCTGGCGTCACGCCCGCGCTCTCGAAAAAACCCAGCGCAACCGTCCCGACTTGCTGGAATCCGCCGTCAAGGTCGACTCGACTCGGAAATGATCTCAAGATCCTCAAAGACCGACGGGGCTGACGGTCTTGGCGAGTTCCAGATAGCGGCAGAACGCGCTTGCAAGCTGGATCTGCCGGGGACTGTGGCACTCGGGTTCAAATAGCCGAGGGTTCCCGACCACGATTACATTTGACATCGCACGCGACGTTGCGACGTTCAACCGATTCAAGCTGTACAGAAATTCCATTCCCCGCGGCGCCTCTTCCGGCGAAGACGTCGTCAGAGAGTAAATCACCACCGGTGCTTCCTGCCCTTGAAACTTGTCGACCGTCCCGATCTTCATCTTTGGCAATCGCGCCGACAAGTCCGCTACCTGTGCGTTATAGGGAGCCACAATCAAGATGTCTTTTTCCTCCAGCGGCCGGATATTGCCCGCGCTCCGGTACCATTGCACTTCCGGCCTTAGCAATCCCTCCACGATCCGCGCCACGATTTCCACTTCCTCCGCAGATGAATTCCGGTTGCCCTCGTGCTCCACTGGAACGAACCACAACCCCGCTCCGTTCAGCCAGGGATGCCCCTCGAAAACTCTGCTCCGCGCAATCGCGTGTGAACTTAACTTGTCCTCATAAAAAACCTCGGACGTAAATTTGCAAACTTCCGGATGCAATCGCCAGGTCTCGGGTAGCAGAAAACCCATATCCTCCGAAATCGTCTTCCGCCCATCCAGCAGGTGTTCAAGCGCTGATTTTTCGGCTCCGGCCGGATGGCTCCCCTTCAGCGGCCGTTCCAGTTGTTGCGGGTCACCAAGCAGAACTAAGCTCTTCGCCGCTTGTGAAACCGCGAGTACATCCGCTAAAGACATCTGGCCCGCTTCGTCAATAAACAATACGTCTACCGACTCAAAGGCCCGCTCGGCCGACCACAGCCAAGACGTCCCCCCGACAACGGTCGCTTTCCCGGAACGCAACGCATCTAACGCTTCTTCGTTGTCCTCTCCGGCCACCGCAACGCCCTCGCTTTCCTCACCATCCGTTTCTCGGTGCATGCATCGCACTCCGGTTGCACCCTTATCCGGCGCTGCCTCAACCACCTTGTCTAAAAGATTGCGAATCACTTTGTGACTCAATGCCGTGACACCAATCTTTTTCCCTCGTTTCACCAGTTCGCAGATCATCCGTGCTCCGGTATGCGTCTTCCCGGATCCGGGAGGTCCTTGGATCGCGAAAACCGAATCCTGTAGAGCTAGCACGACCCGGGTCGCCGTTGTTTCGGGTATTTCTGAGGCAAGCGTGTTTAGAGTCTCTTTAGCAACTAGGCGCGGCGGTCTCCGTAGCAGCAAGTCTCGTCCCGCCCGATACGATCCTGGCGCATCAATTCCATTTTCCGCGACCCATTCGCCGATTCGGTAAAGTGACGCCGCGTGCTCCCTCACATCAAAGGGCCGCTCCCACACGTAAACGGCCGTTGGATGCATTTCGGCCGTCTTTCTAGTTTTCTTGACATCTATTGTGCGTCCCGCTACGTCAACTGCCATAACACATCCGAACTTCTCGCCTTTGGTGTACAGGTCGCTCTCGGAGCGAGCTTCCGTCTCCTGTTTTTCAAACGCGTAACGATCTACCGGAATCTTTCGCTCAACAAGCAACCGCTCCCTGAACTTCAAGCCCGCCAAGCCCGCCCGCTCTTCCAGCAAATCCTCATAGTCCAAGTCCGCCAGGCGATAACCTTCCCAATAGGTTGCTTTAGCCTCTCGGCGGTGCCAGTCCAATAGCTGCGCGAGCAACCATTGCGCCGACTGCCCCTCTGTACGCTCTCCCTCATCTGCCGATATTCCCTCAGTAAGCTTCGTGACCAAGGCCATGACCAGCTTTTGCCTCTCATCAAGCTCCTCAGAGGCTTTTTCATCGCGGTCGACAAATCGGGGAACTTTGGTTCGTTGTTCGATCAACTTCTCCCGTTCCCGCTCCAACCAATCCTGAAGCGCCGCCGTGGAAAAGCAATCCTCGCTGTTGTATCCCTCCATTGCTGCGCGGATTTCGTCCGGTATTTCTTCGAGCTTTCCTTCGAGCTCCAGCCGGTGCTCTATGTATCGCATCGCCCCCCGCGATACGTCCAGCGGTGTCTTTCGTTTGAATGAGTAAAATGCCTCCAACTTCTTTAGCGAATATTCTTCAACGCTTGCCCGCAGTCCTTGCTTGAATGCTTGGTGCAAATCTACCAACACGCCCGCCCGAAGCATGCGATCTACCTCGTCTTCCCGCGTTGCATATGTACCCATCAAACGCTTCAACGTTGCCGGCTCATACGCACCAAAGTGGTACGCGTGCATTTGCGGATTCGCCTCGCGGTGCCGCATGATTTCGTCCACCAGCCACTGGAAGCCTCTCTTTTCTTCTTCACGGTTCAGTGCCCATCGCTTTTCGTAACTCAGGTCTCCGTCCAGATTCCTAAACGCAAATCCGAACAGATATTGCAATCCCGACTCTCCAACGAACGGATCGCCTTCCAGATCCACAAATAGATCGTCCGCAGAAGGTTCTGGCAATCTGCAAAAACCCATTCCGATGGCAACCGGCAAGAGCGCCTCATGCACTAGCTTTTTCTCCGAGCGGCCCATCACCTGCACACGCGCTTGTTCTCGCACATGGCCGATTCCTTCTCTGGAACCATGCTTAGGCCGTTCCTTCAGCGGTATCGGCAAGACAGCCAGTTTGGCCATCGTTTCCGTGTTCCATTCCTCCAACTGGTTCCGTTGCTGCCGCCGAATTCCTGCCACCAGAGAAAGGTGATCGTCGCCGCGTCGTTTTGCGTCACATTCGCGAAACCAGCGGCATACGTCGCAATGAGCGCACGGCTCCGGATAAGTTTCTGCGCCCTGCTTGTCATCGCATACGGTTTCGAGCCGCGCTTTCACGTATCGGTAGTACGCAGAATATTCCGCAAAGCGGTAGGGCTCTGCTTCAAAATTCTTGCCCACAGGAACCACGTACATAAACTCCGGCGGTTGACTCTGAATCTCCGTTAACAGCGCCGAGTAAAGTGCGAGCTGAAGAATGGTTGCTGCCTTAGTTTCGCGCGCCAGTTTGCAGTCGTAGACCTCATACGACCACTCGCCGAACCGACTTGGCTTCGGCACTTTTACGAGCACATCGGGGCGCCCAAACCAACGCCCAACAGCTAAGCTGCCTTGCGCGATAACCGCCACTCCGCGTTCCATGCACACAAGAGTTTTGGCAATCGCTTTCCGCTCATCTTCGATTTCTCGCAAATCGACGAATGACACATTCTTATCTTGGAGCAATTGCAGATAAGCCGCCTCATGACGCAACCCTAACTCCTGAATAACTACCAGGTCGGGAGCGGTCCAGTCTGGAGCAGTGCGCTGTCCACGCGCAACGCCCAGGTCAAGTGAGGCGAGATGGTGACAGGCCAAGTGGTTACTCAGATCAGTGGCAGAAAGTCGAATTTGTCCTGGCGTAGCCCGCATATTACGTAGGTTAAGGAGACTTCTGACGTCCTTTATGAATATCGCTCTGTTACCAGCTTAACTAATTACCGTAAACAGGCGTAATTATAATCGGCTAACCCGCGTGCGAGCCATGTCCACGCGGTGATCCACCCAAAGCCAGACCCGATGGCGTCCTACTTTCGTATAGGCAGGAAGCGGCAGTTTCGTTATAATAGCAAATTGTGCGTAGTGTGCTGGCCCCGCCTGAGTGGGTCTGCCCGGAAAATGAGTCATGAAACCGATAATTTCTAAAGTACAGCAATCCCAACTCCGCAAGGATCATCCCGTCTTTCGCCCGGGTGACACGATCCGGGTGAACGTCCGCCTAAAGGAGGGCGAAGAAGCCAAAGAGCGCATCCAGCCGTTTGAAGGTGTGGTCATGAGCCGTCGTGGCGAGCTTCTGGGCGAATCGTTTACGGTACGCCGCGTGAGCTTCGGCATTGGAGTGGAGCGCATTTTCCCGGTGCACTCACCGATGATCAGCTCGATTGACGTTGTGCGCCAAGGCCGAGTGCGTCGCGCCAAGCTGAATTATCTACGCCAACGCAAAGGCAAGGCTGCCCGCATCAAGCGCGTCGAAACCTTTGAGAAGGTGGCCGCAGCACCAGCGACCGCAGAGTAACCGAACCGTACCGGTTTCGCCCGCTCCGAGAAATCGGGGCGGGCTTTTTTTTTTGCGGCGCCCACAACCGCAGGGATAGCCGTTTGTGGAAAACAGTGGGCTCGCCCTGTGCTAAAATCCGTGGCCGATGGGCAGACTCTGTTGCACGCGTTACGAGCGCGAGGCGCGCCAGCACGGGTGGCTACGCATCGCCGGTCTGGATGAAGCGGGGCGCGGTTCTTTATTTGGTCCCGTAGTGGCCGCAGCCGTGATTTTGAATCCCCGCCGTAGGATTGTCGGCCTCGACGATTCCAAGAAGCTCACTCCCGACCGTCGCCACGAGCTGGCGCCACGCATTCGTGAGCACGCGCTGGCCTGGGCGGTGGCGGAAATAGAAGCCAGCCGCATCGACGCCTGGAATATTTATCAGGCCAGTCGCCAAGCCATGATGGCCGCGGTTTCTCTGCTTTTTCCCCTGCCGGACTACCTCCTTCTGGATGCCATTGAAATTGATTTGCCCATCGAACAGAAAGCCTTGATTCACGGTGACGCGCGTTCCGTATCGATTGCGGCGGCTTCCATTTTGGCAAAGGTGGAACGTGACCAGCAGATGCAGGAATTCGACCAACTCTATCCCCAGTACGGTCTGGCCCGGAACAAAGGCTACGGGACTCCGGACCATTTGGAAGCCCTTCAACGCCATGGCCCTTCTCCACTCCATCGCTTTTCGTATTCTCCCGTGCGAGAAGCAGGGTGTTGGGCTGTCGGCGCAAAACAAGATATCTTGCCTCTTACACCTGGTACGGAAGCCGTCGCAGGACGCTCGGATGTCACGATCATCTTCGAACCCTAGAGGGCTCCGGTCGCTGGGTTTTTCAGGCGGAAAAACACCCAGAATCTTCCGTCGCTTTCAATACATCCGGGTTAGGCGCGTAAAAGACACTGTTGTCGCCTATGGCACCATGCTTCGCCCGGTTCATTGCCCCTTGTTTTTCGCGCATGCTAACCTTCTGACCTGAGCCGCAAGTGTGGCCCAACCACGCCCCCGCCGTAGGTGAAGGCGAGTCAGGCGAAATTACCCATGGCCTTTAACAAAAGCAAAGCGCTGGAAAACGCGCTGAAGTTCCTCAATCAGGGCAAAGTTGCCCAGGCCATTGCCGAATACCAGCAAATTCTGCGTCATGACCCGAAAGACCAAGCCACCTTAATGACCGTGGGCGATCTGTATGCGCGCCAAGCCGACTTGGGACATGCCATCGAATATTTTGAGCGCCTTGCGCAAGTCTATCTGGACGACGGCTTCAACAGCAAAGCCATCGCTATCTACAAGAAAATTGGAAAACTAGCCCCCAACGAGCTCCCTCCGTTGGAGCGCCTCGCCGATCTTTACGTTCAGCAAGGCATCTTGAGTGAAGCTCGGCCTCTGTTCTTACAAATTGCGGAAGCACACCTGAAAGCGAATCGGGCGCCGAAAGCTGTGGAAGTACTGCACCGATTATTGGAAGTTGAGCCGGAAAATTTGCGCGTGCAGATGCGCTTGGCTGAACTTTATAACGTCATGGGCTTGAAGAAAGAAGCGGCTCAGACTTATCTGAACTACGCGCAGAGACTTTTCGACCGCGGCGAGAAGGACGAGGCGGAAAAGCTTATAGAACGCGCGGTGGAAGTCGATCCTACGAACGCTTCCGCGCTTCTTTTGAAGGCGAAAACGCTGGATGCGAATAATAAGGGCGCCCAGGCCATCCCGATATTGGAATCCCATCCGGAAGCTAACGCAGGCGGCGATGTCACGAGCCTGCTTGTGGATTACGAGCTACGCTGCGGCCAGGTCCAAAACGCCGCGGAACGTGGCCGCAAGATTTTGGCTCGGGGCCATGCGCATTTTGGGCTGCTTTACAAAGTAGCCGAGACGCTTATCGAGACTGGCCAAGCAAACGCCGCGCTTCCTCTTTTACGCGAGCTGCGTGGCGCGATGATCGAAGCGGGCGAGCAGGACAAGTTCGTGAAGTCGTTGACTGCGGCGAGCGAGCGCCTGCCGGGCGATCCCGAACCCCTGGAAATGCTCGTCGATTTTTGCCGAACGACGAGTGATCCTTTCCGGCTAAATGCCGCGCTTGGTCAGCTCTCCGACGCTTATGTTGCCGCCGGAAATTTTCCGCGCGCCGAAGCGTTATTGCAGGAACTCGTTGACCGCAATAAGGACGACGAGCGCGTGGTCGCACGCCTGAACGAACTTCGCGAACGAACAGGTGGGTCACCGGTAGCTGCTCCTGAACCACTGCCGCCTGAAACCGAGGAGGAAAAGGACGAGCACCGCGTTCCGCAAGCTGCCGTAGCGACGACTCCGGTTATCGAAGAGACGCTCGATGAAGATACACAGCGGTACATTGCGCAGGCGCTGACTGATGTCGATCTCTTTTCGAGCTATGGTCTGACTCAAAAGGCTACGCATCTTCTCGAAAACGTCTTGCAACGAGCTCCGCGTCATACACCTACATTAGAGAGGCTGTTGGATCTTTACTTGGGTGCCGGAAATGAAAGGCGCACGGCTGAGCTGGCTGGGCAGCTGGAGCAGATTCACCGCGAACGCAACGACCAAGTGAATGCCGACCGTTTTGCGGAACTGCGACAGAGGTTCCAGAAGGCAGCCGGAGTGACAGCGGAAGATTTGCAAGCTGCTCCGCCGATGGCTGTGCCGGTCGAGACTTCGCCGGCAGAACCGGTTACCCCAGAAGCTCAATCGCTAACGACCGCGGAAACCACTCCCGAAGTCACCACACCCACAGACCAAGCTTCCGAATTGAGCGCTGTCGACATAGCCGCTGAATTCGGAATACCGTTAACTGGCGCTCCGCAGGAGTCGGCTGTCGAAGAGTTTGCTGTCGCCCCCACGCCGATTGAGGAGGCGCCGGCATCGGTTGATTTGCCGACTGCACAACCTGTTGCGAATTCATCGCCTGTGGCCGCTGGGGAAGAGTTGGATCTGTCCGACGAATGGGAAGCGATCTCTCAGGAAGTCGTAGACTCCGAGAAAATCGCGCTGGAAGAAGCTCCTCCCGCACATCTGCCGGAAAGCGAGAGCGCAGTCTCTGAGCCTGTGGCGGAGGTTGTGTCAGAACCCCAAGCCGAATCCGAGCCTATCCTCATCATGGAAGAGCCCGAGGCTGAACCGAGCGTTGAACAGATCGCCGCCCAGCTCGAGCCCGTCGAGCTGGAACCAGAAGCACCAATCGCTTTAGAAATTGAGCCGGAGCCAGCAGCGGTATCGGCCTCAACCCAGGATTTTGCGGTGCAGCCGGATTCATTTGAGATTCAGGAGACCGTCCCGGAACCAGACGAGACTCCCACGATCGAAATCATTGAGGAGCCGGCATTAGAGACGCTTCCTGCCGAGCCTGCTCCCGCGAACAGCGAATTTGAACTGGAGCTAACGCCGGAGCCCAGCCCGGTAGAGAGCCATGCAGGCCCTGCAACTACCGAGGATTTTCTTAACGAGTTAGCCGCAGAGGTGGAAGATTTGGAAGCGCCGTCCTTGGAGCGCATGTTCGCGTCGGTGCCCAAAGATACTGACGAACCCGTACCAGTCTCCGCGTTGAGTTCCGTGCCCGTCACCGCAATTTCGGAGAACGGAAGTTCCAAGACTTCTTCAGCCGCTATACCCGAAATAACTACGGAAAGCTTGAACGAGCTCGCGGAAGTCTTTCAGGAATTCCGCAGCGAGTTAGGTGAACTCGGCGAAGAAGACGAAGATTTGGAAACACACTACAACTTGGGCATCGCCTATCGCGAAATGGGACTGCTCGACGAAGCCATCGGAGAATTCCAGAAAGTGGCCAAAGCAGTACAGAAGGGCAAGCCCTTCCGCTACACCATGAATTGTTCGACCATGCTCGGTCTTTGTTTCATGGACAAGGGTGAGCCGAACATTGCCTCGATGTGGTACCAGCGTGCACTCCAAGTTCCCGGGCTCGAACATGAGACCATTCTCGCGTTGCGCTACGACCTTGGATTGGCGTTGGAAGCCGGTGGAGATTCTTCGGCAGCGCTGGATTGCTTCCGTCAAGTCTACGCCGCAAACATCGAATATCGCGACGTCGCCGATCGCATTTCCACGCTGCAGAAACGCTAAACCTCCTACCTTTCAGAATAATCGACGAAACCTAGCGCGCGGTCAGGCTGTGTATTTCGGCGATGTACCCGCCTGGAAATTGGACGATCGCCGTGGTTCGATCATGCGTGGAGTAAGGCGGAGATAATATCTTCACGCCAGCAGCTTTAGCTTTTTGCAGCGTCGCGTAGAGATCCTGCACTTGGTATCCGGTAATCTCGCGGCCGAACGGATACGGCAAATGGCCATCAGTTACCAAGACCTGCATATTTCCGAACGGCGACTCGATTCGTATGCGGCGATAAGTCTCCCCTGGGCGCCGGATTTCGCCGGCGTCGGCGCGCTTATCATCTGCGACTATCTTGCCGTGGCTGAACCGTATGAAGCCATTCACGAAGTCGTCAGCTCTGTCACTAGACACGTAAACCCGATTGTCTGGAATCGTTTCTAGCGGCGCGTATTTGGGTGGCGTGAAGTGCCAATAGAGTTGCATTTTCACGCCACCGGGCCACTGGATGACTGCATCGATTCCGATAGGATCTTTGAATGGTTCCACGATGACTTCGGCTCCAGCCGCTCGAGCGGCCTTGATCGCCTGGTCCATGTCGGTCACCAGATATCCCGTCCGCTCCTGCCCGAACGGATACGGAATTGGAGTTTCGAACGCGAAGACCGATAGCGTGCCCACCGGAGTCCATAAATATTGAAACTCCGTACTGCTCGGCACAGGAAGAACGTTTGTTACGGATCGCTTGGAGGGTTGGCCGCCGAACGCAGCGGCGACGCTGTTGACGAAAGCGTCCAAATCAACCGGGGCGACATATACATGCGTCGAATCGTATTGTGCACCGACCGCAACACCTTCGTCTCCAGGTACGCTGCTACCGATTGCGAGACGCTGAGGCGAAAACAACAAAATTGTGGCCACCACGACCGTCCAGCCGAATGCGATCCCGTAAATTGTTTTTCGGTAGTGCACGCGCTTGAATCACCTTCCCCTGTCGCTCGCTGCCGTTGGCACGAGTCGCGAAGGAACCTTCGTCACGATGGATATTCGGCGCCGACAAGCACACCCGATGCATCGCATTTCATTCCAGTGACAAACGGTTCCGTTAGGCCGACGCTGTGGTCGCTGCGCCTTTAAAAAACGCGAGCAAATCCGCGTTGATCTGGTCCGCGTTGGTCGCGGGCATGCCATGAGGAAAGCCCTTGTACACCTTCAACGTCGCGTTCTTCAGTATCTTCGCCGACTTCAGTCCCGAGGCGGCTATCGGCACAATTTGATCGTCGTCGCCATGCATCACTAGCACGGGAATTTCTATTTTCTTCAGGTCCTCGGTGAAGTCGGTTTCCGAGAAGGCCTTGATGCAGTCGTAGTGTGCCTTCACGCCGCCCAGCATTCCCTGTAACCACCAGTGCTCGCGAATACCCTCCGAGATCTTGGCGCCGGGACGGTTGTAGCCGTAAAACGGCAAAGTGATGTCCTTGTAAAACTGTGGCCGATTGGCTGTGAGTTGTGCACGGAGGTCATCGAAAACTGAGATAGGCGCTCCTTCGGGGTTGTTCGCTGTCTTCAGCATCAGAGGAGGAACCGAGCTGATGAGTACGGCCTTCGAGACGCGCTCGGAGCCGTGCCGGCCCAGGTAACGCGCGACTTCGCCACCCCCGGTCGAGTGCCCAACCATGATCGTGTCCTTAAGATCGAGTTTTTCAAATAACCCAGCAAGGTCATCCGCGTAAGTGTCCATTTCGTTCCCGTCCCAGGTTTGACCGGAGCGGCCATGGCCGCGGCGGTCGTGCGCGATGACGCGGTAGCCGAGCCGGCCGAAGAACAGCATTTGCCCGTCCCAGTCGTCTGCGCTCAAAGGCCAACCGTGGCTGAAAACTATAGTCTGCCCTTTTCCCCAATCCTTGTAATAAATCTGCGTTCCGTCTTTTGCGGCGACTGTCGCCATGAAGCGCTCTCCTTAGTTTCGGTTTACTTGACGCATCGTGCGCGCCTTTACTCCCCGTGAAATCCCTGTTGGCCTCGAGTGGGTGTATTGTACTCTCATGTCGCTCGTTTGCGATGTTATGGAGCCTGCGACAGGAAGTTGCGCGCTTGATCACTAGTAGTAGATGTTGCGACAGCTCGAATAATCTCCCATAATCTTTACCTTGATGATGAACCGGGTCCTCCGAGTTGTTCTTCTGCTGCTTTGGCTCGAATTGGGGTTAGCGCTGATCCTGGTTCCATGGTCCGAAGTGTGGGATATGAACTATTTTCTTTACCAATACCCGACGCTGGCGTTTCTCGTAAAGAATTCCTTTCTGCGCGGTGCAATCTCGGGGTTGGGTCTGATGAATGTGCTGTTTGCGCTCGAAGCTTTTCGCCGGACTACCATTGTTGAGACCCGCAGCTCATAAACCTATCGTTTGCTACGTCACCGACCGGAAGTCTTTGACTGACGCAGGGATCCAAGCCGACTCAACCGCGAGGATATTGCAAGGTGTCCAAGTGGCCCTAGCAGCCGACGTCGATTGGGTACAGATCCGTGAGAAGGATTTACCGGCCTCAAAACTCCTCGAACTTGCGCGCCGTATAGCCCAATTCACGACCGCGCAGTTTGCAGTCTCTGGCCATCCCGTGCGAATACTAATCAACGACCGCTTGGATGTGGCGCTGGCGGCTGGTGCCCACGGCGTACATCTCGGGCGAGAATCTGCGCCAGTGCGCGAGGTGCTGCAGTGGTGCCGGGCGGGAAATGCTCCGGATAATTTTGTGATAGGAGTTTCCTGCCATAGTTTAGAAGAAGTCCGCGAAGCGGAAGACGCCCATGCCGATTACGTCTTTTTCGGCCCGGTCTTTGACACTCCTTTCAAGCGGCCGTTTGGCAAACCCCAAAGCGTGGAAAAGCTTGGCGAGGTTTGTCGTGCCGTTTCAATTCCCGTGATCGCGATAGGGGGTGTGAATCAGGAAAACGCGGCGGCCTGTATTCGCGCTGGAGCAGCCGGAGTTGCGGCGATCAGAATATTTCAGGAAGCAATCAATGCGGAGACTCTCAGAGAGCGGGTCGAGTCCATCCACAACCTAAGCACCGAGGAAAAATAGGTGTAAGACAAACCGCCAAAATTACGCGCTGAGCCAGCGGCCAACCGGCTGCCAGCTTTCCTTATGGTCGCAAATGACCTTAATGACCGCAGTGATAGGAATGGCGAGAATCAGTCCCATACCGCCCCACAACCATCCCCAGAAAAGTAAAGACACCGTTAGGGCCAGCGCGTTGAGCCGGACTTTCCAGCCGACCAGTGCCGGAACCAGAAGATTTGCCGCCACCAAATGAAAGAAAGTGAGCATGGTGAAGATACCGATGAAAGGCGTCACGGTATGAAACTGTTTCAGCCCGATCAGCACCGGTGGAATCCAGGACAGAATTACTCCAAGATAGGGAATGAGATTGCACGTGCCGGAAACGAGCGCTGTGAGGAACGGAAACTCGAGCCCGATGCCCCAGAAAAATAGCCAACTGGCAACCACCAGCACGACTCCGACAAGCGCTGTGCCTACCACATAGCTTCGCAATACTTGCGTGACCTCCGCCAGCGTCTCCTTTACGGATGTGCGCTCCGTCGCCGGGAATAATTGCATGGTCGCATGCCAGACTTGGCGCTTCGCAGCGAGCATGAAAAACAAAAGAAAAGGCACGAATGTTGCGGCTAACACTACGGTATACAGCCCAGTTAAACGGGAAAGGATCGCCGCGCGCACGGGGTGCGACTCGGCAACTTGCACAATGCGCTGGCTGGCGTCGGGCTGCGATGAAATTTCCGAGACGTGTGCCTCCAGAGAATTCATTTTCCCTTCGATGACGTCCGATACCGCCTTCAGAGGCGCGCGATATTTTGGCCAATCGCGGCCGAATTGATCCACGCGTTCGACTAACGTAAACGCCAGAAATAGCAGCATCGCCAGCGTAATCAGCACCACGATCAGAGAACCCAACGCTCGCGGAACGTGCCACTCTTCCATCCATGTGACGACAGGATCGAGAAAGTATGCCAGCAGAACGGCGACTAGCAGCGTGACCAGGATCGAAGAAGCCCAGTAGCAGAAAGCGACCACAATTCCCGCCGCAATGATCTTCGCGGGCGTCGAATTGTCATTCAGGATTTTCGTGTCTTCCAATGGCATTGCTGTACGATAGCATAGCCTGCGCCACCAGAGATGCGGATGTGCCCACGCGTACACCAGTTCCATTCCGTCGACCCGAATGCCCAAATAGGAACCAGACTTCCTCCCGGCCTGACCGGACTCCGCCCTCGCGATGATAGAATTGCCTCCCGTTTGCGCGGGACAAAACTAGGATCATATGGCTAAGGAACTTTTCGGCACCGACGGCATCCGCGGTATCCCGGGCGAATACCCCCTCGACGACGCGACCTTGGATCGCGTCGGCCTCGCGCTTGGAAATTACTTGCGTTCGGAAAGGCCCGAACACGCAGAGAGTCCCAACGTTTTGATGGGACGCGATACTCGCGAGTCCGGCCCGCATATTGCGGAAAGGATCGCCGCCGGCCTGGTTGCGGGTGGCGCGAACCCGGTTTCTGCTGGAGTTCTTACTACTCCCGGCGTGGCTTGGCTCGTAAAGCGCGAGGGGTTCGCCGCCGGCGTCGTGATTTCCGCTTCGCATAATCCGTACCACGACAATGGAGTGAAGTTGATTTCGTCTACCGGAATGAAGTTTCCGGATGCGATAGAGATGGCACTCGAAAAATCGGTTCTTGCGTCGAACGGAACGGTGTCGGCAGCGAAAGCACTGCGTCTTCACGATAACGAAAAAATTGATGACGATTATCTGGGCGGATTGGCCCAAGCCATTCTCCCAGGCGCAAGAATCGCCGGAATGAAAATAGTGCTGGACTGCGCAAACGGGGCAGCCAGCGAACTGGCGCCGCGGCTGTTTCGCTCTCTTGGCGCGGATGTGATCGCTATGAATCACACGCCGGATGGGAAGAACATAAATGCGAACGGCGGCTCCCTGCATCCGGAAGCCATGCAAAAGCGAGTGGTGGAAAGCGGTGCGGCGCTAGGCGTGGCATTTGATGGGGATGCGGACCGCGCGATTTTTTCCAGCGCCTCGGGGAAACTGGTGGATGGCGACGGAGTTTTGTTCGTCGTAGCGCGTTACTTAAAATCAGCGGGAAAACTCAAGGGCAACGTGGTGGTCGGTACTACTATGGCCAACCTTGGACTTGAACGCGCTTTGGACAATTCCGGATTCAAGCTCGTGCGCACCGCCGTGGGCGATCGTTACGTGCTGGAAGAAATGCAGCGTATCGGCGCGAACTTTGGCGGTGAACAATCTGGCCACATTTTATTTCTCGATGACGCCACTACTGGTGACGGAATGCTTACCGCTTTGAAGCTGGCGTCAATCATCTCGCTCGCTGGACCGCTTGACTCGCTTGTCGCAGATCTCAAGATTTATCCCCAGAAAATTGTTAACGTTCGCGTGCGTTCGAAGCCCCCTCTTGATTCCCTACCAGAAGTTGCCCGCATGCTTCACGAAGCCGAGACGGTGTTGGGCAGCTCCGGCCGAGTGGTGTTGCGCTATTCGGGCACCGAGCCGCTTGCCCGCGTTATGGTCGAGGCCGAACGCGACGAGGATGTTCGCCACTGGACTGAACTATTGGCCACGGCCTTGCGCACTACCATCGGAGCACAGGCCTAATAGATTTCAGATCGCGTGAATCTGTATTCCGGCCGAATCGAAGCTCACGCAGAGCTCTTTTGTCTCGAGGGCTAAAATCGAAATTACGACTCTGCAGGTTTTATGTATCGTGTTTGTGGCCGCGCTGATCCGTTCCGCGTTCGGCTTCGGCGAGGCGCTCATCGCCGTTCCACTGTTGGCTTTCTGCATTCCGCTGAAGGTGGCGGCCCCGCTCGCCGTACTTGTGTCCATCACAATCGCCGGAATAGTCGTCGTACAGGACTGGAAAAAGATTCATTTGCGCAGCACGGGGTGGCTCGTGCTCTCGACGCTGATCGGTATCCCATTGGGGCTTCTGCTTCTCACTAGCAGGCATCAAAACGCCGCGAAGGCCGCGTTGGCACTGATTATTATTGCCTTCTCCGCTTACTCCCTGATAGGCCGCGCGCCTGTGGAACTGCGTCGCGACAGTCGAGGATGGCTTTTGGTTTGTGGATTCTGTGCAGGAGTACTCGGTGGAGCTTACGGGATGAACGGACCTCCGCTCGCCATTTACGGTTCCATGCGACGCTGGTCGGCCCAGCACTTTCGGGCGACCCTGCAAGGGTATTTTCTACCCGCGAGCATCATTGGCATGGTTGGATACTGGGTGGCCGGGCTTTGGACTCCCGCCGTCACGCACTACTATCTGCTCTCGCTGCCGGTCACCATACCTGCCGTGCTCCTCGGCAGAATGATCAATCATCGCTTGAAGGGAGACGCTTTCTTAAAATACGTCTATATCGGGTTGACGTGCATCGGAGCGCTTCTGTTGATTCAAGCAATAACGGGCCGTCTTTAAGCGCATATGATTCTTGCACTCCCCCAATCGGCTCGTAAATCCCCAAAACGGCACCGTTTGTTCCGAGCTAGCTGAAAAAAAGCTGCAAGCGCGGGAACTTTTTGCGTTCTCCAAACATTACAGATATGGAAGCAACTGATCTTTGGAGGACGCGACGCCCGGGGATGCGCATGAATCCGGGCCCGTATTTGAGCGATGACCAGCGATGAGCAATTAATCCTGGAACTTCAACAAGGCTCGGACGCCGCCTTCACCGAACTCTTCTTGCGATATCGCGAGCGGGTATACGGATTTTTTCGGCGCCGCATGAACGACGCCGCGCAAGCCGAGGAATTGGCGCAGGAAACCTTCCTTGCCGTGCTGCGCGCTGCCCAGCGATATGAACCTCGCGCGACATTTCGCGCCTATCTATTTGGCATCGCTTTCAACATTCTCGCGGCGTACAGACGCAAATCAGTTCTTTACCCGACGCAGTCAGACGGCGTCCCGCACGAGGTTTCGGATCCGTCAGAAACAAATCCGGAAAATGCTATTTGGGTGAGACAAGCAGTGGGACGGCTCGAAGCCGCCGATCGAGAAGTTTTGTTGCTGCGCGAGTTCGAAGAATTGAGCTACGAGGAAATCGCAGAGATGCTGCGTGCGCCGGTGAACACCGTCCGATCGCGATTGTTCCGCGCGCGAATGGCGTTACGCGAAATCCTGGCAACTACGCCGGGAAATTTGGGAGGGCGGAAATGACTTCATCCACTCATCCTTTTGAGCGAGAAGAGGTGATGGCTTATCTCGACGGAGAACTCTCCGCCAATCGCGCGGTGAGCATAGCAGCGCACTTGCGCGAATGCGCGGAATGCGCGGCGCTGGCGGAACAGATGCGCGACGTGTCGGTTCAGCTCTCAAATTGGAGTGTCGAACCGGCGCCTGCAGGCTTGACGAAGAATCTGGAGGCGGCGAGAGCGGAACATCCGGTTGCGAAAGTGAGAACACCTCAACGATTCACCGACCGGCTAGGTGGAAAGTTTCCATTTTTGAGAAATCGTTGGGTATGGGGGATAGCGAGCGCCGCGGCTCTGGTGATTCTGCTATTGGGTGTCAGACTGCAGACGGTGCAACGAGAACCGCGACATTCCGAAGGATTAGAATTGGCATATACCGAACAATCGAACTCGGCCAGCGCTCCGGAAAGCAAGGCTGTGGAAGCCTTTGGCCAGCCAATGGCCAGACCCGCGCCGCTTGCTCTTCCGGCCGCCCGAGGAGCCTCACCCAAATCCACTTCAACCTCGGCGGATGGCCAGTCAACGCCCGAACCGAGGGCGCCCATGATCGCGCGGACAGCTTCAGTTTCCTTGACTGTGAAGGATTTCGCGACCTTGGAGGCGAGCGTGAAGGCGATTGCGCAACGCCACAATGGCTACATTGCCAGCTTGAGTTCGGCTTCGCCGCAGGATGCCGCGCGAACCTTAACAGCTACGCTGCGAATACCGTCTGCGCAACTCGAAGCGACGATTGCGGAGTTGAAGCAATTGGGGCGCGTGGAACAAGAATCTCAGTCCGGCGAAGAAGTGACTAAGGAGTTCACCGATCGCGCTGCCCGGATGAAAAACGCTCGCGCCACCGAGGAAACATTGCTGGATGTTCTTCGCAATCACACCGGACAAGTGAAGGACATCCTCGCAACCGAGCAAGAAATCGCTCGAGTCCGCGGAGACATTGAGCAAATGGAAGCTGACCAACGGTCGTTACAAACCCGAGTTGATTTCGCCACTGTCGAGCTTTCGGTGCAGGAAGAATATAAGGCCAGCTTGCAGGGTGCGCCTACCGCGACAGCCACCCGGCTGCACAATGCCGCGGTCGATGGATACCGCGCGGCCGTCGATAGCGTGATAGGAGTCGGAGTATGGGCCTTGCAAGCCTTGCCGACTATCCTGCTGTGGGTCGTCGCCCTCTTCGCGCCTGCACGGTGGATCTGGAAACGGCTGCGTCGCACTGCGGTGCCGCACTCCTAAGCGTGCCGGGACATTCGGCACGGGCCAGCTCCGGCGTTGCCACTATTCCATTGCGTGAACGTGAAGCTTCGTGTATTCCTGTGCTTAACGACGGACTTCAAGTACGCAACCCGGGAGTAGCTATGGCTTCTTCAAGAATTGCATTGGTCGTAATGATTCCCCTCCTGATGGCCACGGTCGCCTTCTCGCAAGACGAACAGCAAGCACCGGCATCGACGCAAAGCCCGGCAAGCTATTCTTCTCAACCGGATGCTCCAGCAGCGAAACCTGTCCGTGTGCCCGGCAATGTTGCGTCGGCTATGTTGATTCACCAGGTTACGCCAGAGTACCCGGCTGCGGCCAAGGAACAGCACATTGAAGGAACGATAGTACTTCACGCGCTCATCGGGAAGGACGGCACGCTGCAAGCTTTGAAGTATGTAAGTGGTGCCCCCGCCCTAATGCAATCTGCAATGGACGCGGTTAAGCAGTGGGTGTACAAGCCGACGCTGTTAAATGGCGAGCCCGTTGAAGTGGACACAACGATCAGCGTTCTCTATACGCTTGGCGGAAAGTCTCTGAAGGACGCGATGGACTCGGCGGCTGCGCAACCACCGAGCGACGCTCCTCAGCCGGATTCGTCTGCACCCGACTCGGAGCGCATCCGAGTAGGCGGCAATGTCGCGTCGGCTTCGATTGTCCATCAAGTCACGCCAGTGTACCCGCCCATAGCCAAGGTGGCGCATATCAGCGGAACCGTGTTACTCCATGCGATCATAGCGAAGGATGGAACGATTGAGCAGTTGGACGTTGTGAGCGGTCCTCCGCTCTTGCTTAAGTCGGCGATGGACGCCGTGCGGCAGTGGGTCTATCGGCCGACGCTGGTGAACGGTGAACCTTTTCGAGTGGATACTACAGTTAGCGTTGTTTTCTCGCTGGATGAAAAGAAACGGAGCGATGCCGGAGTCTCTGACTCGCCATCCGCCGCGCCGGGTTCTTCGACAGATTTGCCGCCGACTGCGACGGTTGACCCTCCCCAGTACGTACAGAAAGACACTGCGGCGCCACAAACTCCCGCCGCCACCAATCCCGAAACGAATGCTCCCGCGGACAGGCCAAGACCGAAGAGCATCCGCGTAGGTGGCAACGTCGCCGCAGCCAACCTCATTCACCAAGTTACCCCCGCTTACCCTAAAGATGCCAAGAAACACCACATTCAAGGAACCGTGCTCCTCCACGCCATAATCGCCCAGGACGGCACCATAAAGACTGTGCAATACGTGAGTGGACCTCCCGAACTAACGGATTCCGCGATCGAGGCAGTGAAGGAATGGCGATACAAGCCCACGCTGCTCAGGGGCGAAGCGATCGAAGTGGATACTACGATCTCCGTGGTTTATAGGCTGGGCAACTAGTAGTTCGAAGCCTTCCAAAGAACGTAGATAGCCTGCCTGAGCTTTTCAGAATACGGAGATGTGCGCGCAGTTCAGAGCGGCGAGCTACTATTTTTTTCCGTAAGTCTTGTCGCGCCAAGCGGCGGTTTGTCAGGGAGTCGGCCGAAGCTCTTGGCATTCCACGTGCAACCAGAGTAATCGGCTGTCTCTTATCCCGGGGTGGGCCGGTTTCGCCGCGCCGAAACCGGAACTAGGGGTAGAGCAAAAAGGGGACTCGACGGAGTCCCCTTTTTTTATTTCACCTGCTTTGGTTCCTAATTTTCTTGCTGCCGTTAACTGCAGCCTGAGGTGCTGCCGCAGTTGGAGCACTTGTAGCAGCTGCCGTTCGGCGTCATGAGCATGCCGCACTCGGAGCACGACGGAGCATCATCAATCGCCGCCCGCGAACGCGTGGGAGCTTCCGCCTCGGGCGCTTTCATCACCGTAACAGGAGCTGGGGCCTTTGCTTCGGGTGTAACCACTGCCACCGGACTCGTCGGATCCCCGCCGGCAACCTCGCCGTCGAGATAATCTGGCGAGATAAACTTGCCGCCCAGCCAGCGCCCGATATAATCCACAACCGATTTTGCGTACCGAATCCTCGGATTGCCGGTATAGCCGGAGGGTTCAAAGCGTGAGTTCACGAATTTGTCGACCAGGGCGCGAAGCGGGACTCCGTACTGTAACGCGACGGAAACGGATAGCGCGAACGCATCCATGATGCCCGAGAGCGTCGAACCTTCCTTAGCCATCTTGATAAAAATCTCGCCCGCGGTGCCATCATCGTACTTGCCGACCGTGAGGTAGCCTTCATGCCCGCCGATTGAAAACTTATGGGTGATCGAACTGCGCTCATTAGGCAGTTTGCGACGCTTGGTACGGTCGAAAAGTTCCTGCTGTTCGTGCGATGGAACTTCAACCTTGGCCATGGGCGCTTCAATGGCAGCGGAGGCAGCTGCCGCCGCGGGCTTATCTTCTTTCTTCTTGCCCGAAACTGATAACGGCTGCGAGCCTTTCGAATTGTCGCGATAGATGGCCACAGCCTTGAGTCCGAATTTCCACGACTCGCCATAAGCTTCCATAATGTCTTCCACCGTGGACTCTTCCGGCATGTTGATCGTCTTGCTGATCGCACCGGAAAGGAACGGCTGAGCGGCGGCCATCATCCGTAGGTGACCTCTCCAGGAAATCGAGCGGCCTCCCGGAGTAGCCAATGAGCAATCGAACACGGCCAAGTGCTCGGGCTTCAGCCCCGGCGCACCTTCGATTGCGCCATTTGCATCGATAAAGTCCACGATCTGCGCCACTTGCTCCGGCGGATAGCCAAGATTCATCAGCGACTGTGGAACCGTGTTGTTCACGATTTTAATTACGCCGCCGCCTACCAGCCGCTTCTGCTTCACCAGCGCCAGATCAGGTTCGATCCCGGTGGTATCGCAATCCATCATGAAGCCAATCGTCCCGGTTGGCGCCAGAACGGAAACTTGAGAGTTCTTGTAGCCGAACTTTTCACCCAACTCAAGAGCATCGTCCCAGGATTTCTGCGCCGCATGCAGCAACGACGGCTGCACATGCTCTTCCTTGATTGGCCTCAGAGAATCGCGGTGCATACGGATAACGTCAATCATTGCTTCGCGATTCCGCAAGTAACCGCCAAAGGGTCCCATGCGCTCGGCGATGCGTGCTGACTGAGCATATGCTTCGCCGGTCATCAAAGCTGTAATCGCGCCGCAGAAGTCGCGTCCCCGATCGGAATCGTAAGGCATGGCTAGCGACATCAATAGGGCGCCGAGGTTCGCGTACCCGATGCCCAGCGGACGATAATCGTGTGAGTTGCGCGCGATTTTCTCGCTCGGATAGCTCGCATTGTCCACCAAGATTTCCTGCGCCGTGATTGTAATGTCCACTGCGTGAGTAAATCCTTCTGTATCAAACTGGCCGTTCGAACCCAGAAATTTCAACAGATTCAGCGACGCCAGATTGCAGGCCGTATCGTCCAGGAACATATATTCCGAGCAAGGATTTGAAGCGTGGATGCGGTCCGTAGCCTTGCAAGTGTGCCACCGATTGATCGTCGTATCGTATTGCATTCCTGGATCGCCGCACTTCCAGGCTGATTTGGCCATCTCGTGGAGCAAATCTCGGGCCCGAAATTGTTCCACCGCTTTGCCGTCATTGACGTTACGTGTCCACCAGTCGCGGTCTTCCTCTACCGCCCGCATGAAGTCGTCCGTGACGCGCACGGAATGGTTGGCATTTTGGAAGAAGACAGAAGAATATGCTTCGCCGTCGATCGCAGGGTCGTAGCCCTGTTCGATCAAAACCTGCGCCTTGCGCTCTTCCTTCATCTTGGACTCGATGAATTCCATGATGTCCGGGTGATCTACGTTTAGAATCACCATCTTGGCAGCCCGTCGAGTCTTGCCACCGCTCTTAATCACGCCGGCGAAAGCATCAAAACCCTTCATGAAGCTCACTGGCCCGGATGCGATCCCGCCGCCGGAAAGCGATTCGTGGCTTCCTCGCAAGGACGAGAAGTTGGTTCCAGTACCCGATCCCCACTTGAACAGCATGCCTTCGGTCTTCGCCAGGTTCATGATTGAATCCATGTTGTCCTGGACTGAGTTGATGAAGCATGCAGAACATTGCGGCTTCGCCTGAACTCCGACGTTAAACCACACCGGCGAATTGAACGCCACTTTTTGCTCGACCAGCAAATGGGAGAGCTCATCGCGAAACGTGTTTTTGGATTCCGGCGTGGAGAAGTACCCGCCTTCTTCGCCCCAGCGGACGATCGTCTCAACCACGCGGCTGATTAACTGCCGTACGGAGGTTTCGCGCTCCGGAGTATTCGGCTTTCCGTGGAAATACTTCGAAGCGACAATATTTGTCGCTGTCTGCGACCACGATTTCGGTACTTCCACGTTGTCTTGCCGGAAAATTACCTGGCCTTTATCATTGCCTATGATTGCCGGACGCCGTTCCCACTCAAGTTTGTCATATGGAGATACTTTCCCGTCGGTGAAGCGGCGCTGAAATTCCAGGCCGGAAGCACGTCGTGTAACTTGATCAGTTTCGGATTTTCCTTGCAGGGTCATTCTAATTTCCGCCATCTCTGTCTCCGCGCCGGCAGTAAAGCCGTCTTACGTTGGCTGGGCCGCGGTGCGGGAGAGAATTCCATTCTACTCCCAATCAACCGAGTCCAGGGTGTTGTTATGTCTATCGAGAAATAGACGAAACATGGAGGAAATGTGAGCGCGCGTCCGGCGAAAGAGCTTGCATCACGCCTTTCGAGCCGAAAATTTAGTAAAGCCCAGCTAAGCCGCGCTAAAAACTAGATGCGCGGTGCGAAGTAGGGCTTCTTCCCCTCTAAATTGTCGGTATTACCGAGCCCGCTGCTCTGTTGATCGATGCCAGGAAGTAAGTCGTCACCGAATCAATTTTCCCCCGGTCTGGTTCCGCAGTATCGTGGGTCGAGGAAAACTTGTCAAGAAAAAATCGACAAAGAACCACAAAATCTTCCGCACTAGTTGTCGAAAGTGTCTACCAGTAGTGTTATCTGTGCCGATATCAATCATCTGAGAGTTCGGCATCTCTCTGTTCGCCAGAGTGTTGCTCAAGCCGAAAAACAATTTGCTTTCTCTTATTTTTCTGTTTCCGTTCACAAACACCCACAAACTGAAACGCTTTGAAATGTTCGTACGCTACCGCTCCAAGCGTTCAGCGCGCCTGCTCAGGTTATACTTGCTGGCCGCATCGTTACGAGGAGCGCACCCTTCGAGGATGTCTGGATCGCGCGATTCAAAATTAGACGGACGAATTGCATTCACCTACCCAGGTTTTATTTTCTATGAGTTCGCTCGATTCTTCGTGGTCGCATCACTCGAAATGCAATCCGTTGCAGTCGGATGGCAAGTTTACGAAATCACGCATCGCGCGTTTGATCTAGGCCTTGTCGGACTTTGCCAATTCTTGCCCGGGATTCTTCTGTTCCTCATTTCCGGCCATGTGGCGGATCGCTTTAATCGCCGCAGCTTGCTTGTTACTTGTTACGCGGGTTTCGCAATATGCTCCGCCCTGCTGCTCTTCGTATCACATCGAGCCACACCAGCAGTGGGTCCCATCTATGCGGTTCTTGTTCTGCTGGGAGTTGTCCGTTCATTCAACGGACCAGTGAGCCGGGCTCTCCTGCCACAATTGGTTCCAGAAGAACATTTTCCGAATGCGGTTGCGTGGAACGCCACCATATTCCAGGCTGCCACGATTCTCGGCCCTTCGGTTGGCGGCATCGTATACGCCGCTTTTCGCGGACCCTCAGCCGTTTACGCCACAGCCCTGGCGTCGGCCGTGATCTCGCTCGCCTGTACTACGCTGATCCGGTTGAATGTTAAAGCGCGAGTGCGCGAGCCTATCAACCTGGACACCATTCTTGCGGGCCTTCGGTACATTCGCGATCAAAAAGTCGTGTTGGGCTCGATCTCGCTCGATCTATTCGCTGTCCTGCTGGGTGGAGCGGTAGCGTTGCTCCCGGTTTACGCCCGCGAAATCCTCCACACCGGCCCCTGGGGTCTCGGTTTGCTGCGAACCGCTCCGGGAATAGGGGCGGCCGCAATGGCAATCTTGCTGGCTTATCGTCCGCTAAAAGGCCGCGTGGGCGCCACGATGCTCTGGTGTGTAACCGGCTTTGGCGCATTTACCATAGTCTTCGGAGTGTCGCGGAGCCTCGTCATATCCCTAGTCGCGTTGACGCTCGTCGGTGCCACGGATATGGTGAGCGTTGTGATTCGCGCGACTCTGGTCCAACTGATGACTCCCGACCAAATGCGCGGACGTGTGAACGCTGTAGATATGGTATTCATCGGCGCATCCAACGAGCTAGGAGAATTCGAGTCAGGATTAACGGCCCATTGGTTTGGAACAGTGCCTGCCGTCATATTGGGCGGTGTCGGTACTTTAATTGTCACGGCTATTTGGGCTTGGCGCTTCCCGGAACTTCGCCACGCAGACAAGCTCACACCTTCCGGAAACTAGTTCCTCCCAAATGTTGCCGACCGCTTGTGCTCTCCAAGGCAACACACGAATATTGACACAAACGGCGGACTTGAAAAAAAATTAGAATGACATGGCCATGAATACACCGGCAATCGAGATCGAAGGGCTGACTAAAGACTACGCGGTGGGTTTCTGGCGCAAACACATGCGCCGCTCGCTCGATAATCTGACTCTTCAGGTCCAGGAAGGCGAAGCTTTCGGGTTCCTGGGGCCGAACGGCGCGGGCAAGACTACCACCCTAAAGCTCCTGATGAGCCTGATCTTTCCTACCGCGGGAACGGCGCGGGTTCGCGGGCGCTCGATAGACGACGTGCGAATGCATCGCGAAATCGGGTACTTGCCCGAGCAGCCATATTTCTACGATTACCTCACCGCTCGAGAATTGTTGGACTACTATGCGCGGTTTTTTGGCTACCCGGCTGCCGAGCGGCGCGAACGCGTAACGCGGTTCCTCGAGCGCGTGGGATTGGGGGATTCGGGCAACGTACAACTACGAAAATTCTCCAAGGGCATGCTGCAACGTGTCGGTATCGCCCAAGCAATCATCCATGATCCGCAGGTAATTTTCCTGGATGAGCCGATGTCCGGTCTCGATCCGGTCGGCCGCCGCGAAGTGCGAGAAATTATTCTCGATTTGAAACGCCAAGGACGAACAGTCTTCTTTTCTACTCACATTCTCTCGGATGCAGAAATGTTATGCGACAGAGTAGCCGTACTGCTGGGCGGAAAGTTGCAAGGTGTAGGCGCCCCCGGAGAGATTGTTTCGATGGAAGTATATGGAATGGAGATTTTCTTCGAAATGCGTGACGGACGCTTGTTGCCAAGTGCGCTTGTCGGGCACTCCACGAAAATCGGTGAGCGCTTTCGCGTGGAAGTTCCGGAAGCGCAGCTTTACTCCGCATTGGAACAGCTGCGAAGTTGCGAGGCGCGAATTCTTTCGGTTACTGCGCTCAGACCTACGCTAGAGGATTACTTCCTCAAACTGGTCGCTCGCGGTAAGGCCGCCGAACACCGGGCGGGAGGGGACTCGCCATGAGTACGATACCCGGCGGCGTCGCCATCAATACTTTCCGAGAAGCCGTGCGCGACCGCGTGCTCTACAACCTCATCTTCTTCGCCCTGATGATGATCGGCGCTTCGATCCTGGTCGGAGAGATTTCCATCGGCATCTCGCGGCTCGTGATCATCAACCTGGGCCTCTCAGCGATTTCGATTTTTGGATTGGTCATGGCGATTTTTATTGGCGTCGGACTTGTCCACAAGGAGATCGAGAAGCGCACCCTCTATACCCTGCTTTCAAAACCGGTGAAGCGGTGGGAATTCCTCGTTGGCAAATTTGGCGGGCTGCTGCTAACACTAACTGTAAACACCGCGTTAATGACTGTTGGGCTCGGCGCGGCTCTTTACTACGTCAGCCGGAGTTTTCTGCGCACCGACATCTCCATTCTGGTGGCTGTTTATTTCATCCTGCTCGAACTGGGGCTGGTGACCGCGCTGGCGCTTTTCTTTTCCTGTTTTTCGAGTCCCATGCTCTCCACGCTGTTTACGCTGGGACTTTATGTTGCCGGTATTTTCTCCACGGACATTCGTGACATTGGAATGTTAACCCGAAATCCCGCGATGCAGGCGGCGGCTCGGGCCATCTATTATGTGTTGCCAAACTTTCACAATTTCAACGCGATCGCGGCGGCAGCTCACGGCGAGTCCATTCCAGTTTCACTGATTTGGCAGAATACGGCCTATGCGGCTTTGTACGTGGCGCTGGCGCTGGTGGCGGCCTCTGCAGTCTTTTCCGGCCGTAATTTAAAATGACCGGCCCAAGCCACGCTCGATCGCTGCGCTTTGCTCTCGTCGCAATACCCTTACTGTTTCTCGCCATTGTGTTGCTGCAAACACGCATCGATGCTGAAACGCGAACAATCGCCCAGCAAAAAGAGGATCTCTTGCTGCGTTCTGGGCCACTGCTGAAAGCGCTAAGCATGGGGTACGAGCCCTTGCTGGCGGATATCTACTGGACTCGTGCAGTCCAGTATTACGGAAGCAGGCTCGGCAACGAGAGTGAAAAGTTCGAGCTATTATGGCCGCTTCTCGACATCACCACTACACTGGATCCAAAACTCATTATCGCTTATCGCTTCGGCGCCATTTTTCTCTCCGAGCCTGCTCCCATGGGAGCCGAGCGTGCAGATCTCGCCGCCGAACTGGTGAAGCGTGGGGTCGCCGCAAACCCGGACGACTGGCGGCTGGATTCCGATCTGGGCTTTCTCTACTACTGGCACCTGAAAAATTATCCTGAAGCCTCCGCCGCATATTTGGAGGCCAGCAAGAAAAAGGACTCGCCGGTATTGATGAAGATGATGGCCGCGGAAGTCGCGGCGAAGGGCAATTCATTTTCTGCTTCCCGGGAGATCTGGACGGAAATCTTTGAGAGCGCGCAGGATCCGTCCGTCAAAAAAAATGCGTTTCAACATCTTCGATCATTACAGGCACAACAAGACCTTTTGGCACTCGATAAAGTCGCCGAGGACTTCCGGGAACGGAACGGCCACTACCCCGTCACAACGAGAGAGCTGTATGAAAGGGGAGTCCTGTCCGGAATCCCGATCGATCCCGCTGGAATTCCTTACATCTTCGGCCCAGATGGAAAGGCACGCCTGGATCCCAAAAGCCCAGTCACTGTGGATAAGGCGTTGAATCGTTGACTGCGGCAGCCCGCTACTCGTAACGAAGAGCTTCGACAGGATTGAGCCGCGCTGCCTTGGTGGCTGGCCAGACTCCGAAAATCAAGCCGATACTCACGGAGACCGTAAATCCAAGAATCACGGCCCATGCCGGCACCACCGCTTTCAGCGAGCTCACCATCGGAACCAGCAGCACGATACCGCTGCCCACAAGAATCCCGATCAGTCCGCCGGTACCGGTTAACGTCATGGCCTCGAAGAGGAATTGCCAGGTGATATCTCTGCTACGCGCGCCGATGGCCTTGCGCACACCGATTTCGCGCGTTCGCTCGGTAACGGAAACCAGCATGATGTTCATCACACCCATCCCGCCAATCAATAACCCGATAGAACTCAGAACGATCACCGCAAGAACGACGCCGCCAATGATGTCATTAAATTGACGCACCACTTCCACTTGCGTCTGAATCGAAAAATTGTCTGGCGCGGTGTAGGCAACGTTCCGGCGGCGACGCAACACTTCGCGCAATTGGTCTACTGCGGCGTCCAGTTTTCCGGGATAAGCCAGAAATCTGTACCCGAGTTCGAAACTCGATGGATACAACTTCATGAACGTATAGTAGGGAATGACGGTGCGACGATCCTCGTCATTCGTGCCGAAGCCGCCACTCGGCTTTTCAAAAACCCCAACGACGAGATAAGTCGAACCATCTACCAGAATTTCCTTTCCCAGCGCGTCATCTATCGTCGGAAAAAACGCTTTGGCTACGTTTTCGCCGATAACCACGACATTCTCGCGATGCTCATTTTCCGCTGCCGTAAAGAAGCGGCCCGCTTTCATCGTGGCGTTTGAATAAACCTCCAGATAAGCTGGAAACGTTCCGCGAAAGTCAGTCCCTTCGACTTCATTCTTCTGATAACGCGCCGTGTGAGTAAGTTGCCACTGGAAAGCTGACACTGCGATCTGCTTGACCGCCGGGCAGAGCTCGCGGATGGCCACGGCATCTTCCAGCGTCAGCGGCTTCCTAAGTTTCTCCTCTTTCGGCCGATGGCCATTCTGAGGCCCCTGATCAAACCGCGACACAAACGCTGTGTCGATTCCCTCAGCAGTAAGCTCGTCTTGAATCGTCTGCCGAAAACCCTCCACCAATCCCACAACCAGGATAATAAGAGAAACTCCAATCATCACGCCAAGAATGGCAAGAAAGCTGCGCAGCTTGTGTGTGCGAACCGTGTCAAACGCGAGTTGAAGGTTTTCTTTGAAGTCTTGCTGCATCGTTATTTCCTAGTTTTCCGCTCGTAAAGCTTCGATCGGATCCAGTCGCGCCGCTCGCATCGCGGGATAGATTCCGAAAAACAACCCCACTGCTGTCGAAAGCACCAACGAGATGGTGATCGCAAAAATCGGCGTGGCAATCGGAATCGGGGTCGCAGCGCGAACTATGCCCGCGATTGCGAGTGCCAGACCTACTCCGACAAGCCCCCCAGACGCAGCGAGCAGTGATGACTCGACGAGAAACTGTAAAATGATATGGCTGCGCCGCGCACCCAGCGATTTCCTCAACCCAATCTCACGCGTCCGCTCCGTTACGCTCGCCAGCATGATGTTCATAATCACAATCCCACCCACCACCAGAAATACGGAAGTGATCCAAACGGCGATCCCAAAAGCGTTTCCAGTGATTCGGTTCCACAGGCCGGTTATCGAGGATGGTGCGATCACCGCGAAATTGTCTTCGTCCTGATATCGCACATGGCGTCGAGCGCGCAGAATCACGCGTGCTTCGTCCTCCGCTGCATCCATCCATTCCGGACCGCGCGCCGACACAAACATCGAAACCGAGTCCTGCGGTGCCAACCACTCTTTTCTGTACGTCCCCAGCGGGATCATTACGAAATTATCCTCGGACTGGCCCAGTACCGTTCCCTTAGGCGCAGCTACCCCCACAATTTCGTACTGTCCCTGCCCAGCTCGGACAGATTTCCCGACTGGATCCACACCCGCGAAAAGCTTGTTGGCCACATCGGCGCCAATCACGCAAACGCCGGCTCGATGATCCTCGTCTACTTGCGTTAGCAGCCGGCCGTTGGAAACATCCACGTCTCGTATCGGAGCGAAATTAGGAGTCGCTCCTATGATCGATACGTCCTGGCTTAGCACGTTCCCGTAGCGGACATCTGCCGTGGTGTCCTGTTCGCCTGCGACCTGATCGGCCAATTTCATGTTGTCGCGCAAAGCTTCAAAGTCGTCCATTTGCATTGGCGGCCGTTTTCTTGCCTTGTTCCATTCCTGGAAATTCGTAACGATGCCGACGCGGTCTATAACAAACGCATTCGCGCCAAGGTTCGCAACTTTATCCGCCACATAAACATTTAGCCCATTGAGCACGGAAATTACGGCCACAAGCGTTGTAACCGCCAGAATTACTCCGAGCAGGGTCAAGAATGTGCGGAGCTTGTGGGCGCGCAACGTGTCCAGCGCGATCCAAAAGGTCTCACGCACCGCAATGAGTGTCTGCCTGACTTGAGCCAGGGTTGGGATGGCTTTTTTCACTTTATCTGTACTAATAGACGAATAAGCAGCCTGAAAAGTTCACCACATTCTGTTGTCGTCGACATCTCGCCGCAAATAAGAATATTCATTCGTAACGCAAGGCTTCGACAGGGTTTAGGCGCGCAGCTTTCGTAGCAGGCCATACCCCAAAAATCAGCCCAATGCTGACGGACACTCCGAATCCGATAAAAACCGCCCACATTGGGATAACAGCCTTTAGCGAGCTGACGATAGGAATCAGCAGCACGATGCCGCAACCCACAATGATCCCAAGAATGCCGCCAGTTCCAGTAAGCGTCATGGCCTCGAAGAGGAATTGCCAGGTGATGTCCCGGCTGCGCGCGCCGATGGCTTTGCGCACTCCGATTTCGCGCGTTCGCTCGGTTACCGAAACCAACATGATGTTCATCACACCTATTCCACCAATCAGGAGTCCGATGGAGCTGAGCACCACTACAACGAGAGCCACGCCCCCAATAATCTGGTTGAATTGTTGTACCGCTTCTGCGTTCGTCTGCATCGAAAAATCATCCGGTTTTTCGTACGGCACATTTCTCCGGCGCCGCAGCACTTCCCGCGCTTGGTCCACAGCCGTATCGAGCGCTCCCGGATACGATAGAATCCCCAGAAAAACCTCGAAGCTCGCGGGATAGATTTTCGTAAAGGTATAGTAAGGGATCACCACACGGCGGTCCTGATCGTTCGTTCCGATTCCTCCGATTGGCTTTTCAAACACGCCTAGGACAAGGAAGTTTGAGCCGTCCACCAAAACTTCCTTTCCCAGCGCATCATCAATTGTAGGAAATAGCGCTGTAGCTACGTCCTCGCCAATCACAACAACGTTCTCCTTGTGCTGATTCTCCGCTTCGGTAAAAAAACGTCCTGCTTTCATGGCTTCACTTGAATCCACTTCCGGGTAGGACGCAAAGGTTCCGCGAAACTCTCCGCCCTGCACTTCGTTTTTTTGGTACCGCACGTTATGCGGAATTGTCCACTCGTAGATTGCGATCGTCGTCTGTTTTACCGCGGGACAAAGCTGCTGCACAGCCTGCCCATCTTCCAACGTAAGCGGTTTACGTTGGCGCTCCTCTTTCGGACGCCGGCCCACCGTGGGACCTTGATTGAAGCGCCAAGCCCACGCCGTGTTCACGCCATTGGCAGTGATTTCGTCCTGTACCGTAGTTCGAAAACCTTCCACCAGTCCTACTACGAGAATGATCAGCATCACTCCGATTGTCACGCCCAGCACAGCCAGAAAGCTGCGGAATTTGTGTTCGCGAACGGTATCGATCGCGAGCCCCAGATTTTCGCGGAAGTCTTGCCTCATCTCCATCGCTTAAGTCTCCGCCCGCAAAGCTTCAATAGGATCAAGCCGGGACGCGCGAATCGCCGGGTAAATGCCGAAGAAAAGCCCAACCCCGGTGGAAAGCAGGAGGGCGATAATCACGGCGAATGCGGGCGTCGAGATCGGAAGCGGCGTGGTAGCGCGAACCAGTCCTGCAATGCCCAACGCAATTCCGACTCCCACCAGCCCCCCCGACGCCGAAAGCAGGGAGGACTCGACTAGAAACTGCATCACGATATGGCGCCGCCGAGCACCCAGAGATTTCCGCAAACCAATTTCCCGCGTCCGCTCCGTCACGCTCGCCAGCATGATATTCATGATCACGATTCCGCCCACCACCAGAAATACGGACGTCACCCAAACTGCTACGCCAAAAATATTTGCAGTAAGAGAATCCCAGATACCCAACAGCGAAGAAGGCTCTACGAGTCCGAAATTGTCGTCGTCTTGATACCGCACGTGGCGCCGCGATCGCAGAATCACCCGCGCTTCGTCTGCCGCCGACGACATGGACTGCCGGCTTCGCGCTTCCACGAAAATCTGCACGGAATCTTGCGAAACGAGCCATTCCTTTCTGTACGTACTCAACGGCATCATCACAAAATTGTCTCGCGACTGTCCTAGGACTGTTCCCTTTGCCGAAGCCACTCCGACAATTTCGCACTGTCCCTGCCCGGCGCGAATTTCTTTTCCGATCGGATCGACTCCGGCGAACAACTTCGTCGCTACGTCCGCGCCAATCACGCAAACACTGGAACGATGATCCTCGTCAGTGGACGTGAGCAGCCGTCCATTCGCGGCGTCAACGTCGCGAATCTCAGCGTAATCGGGCGTCGCGCCGAGGATACTCACGTCCTCGCTCAGTGCGTTTCCGTAACGAACGTCTGCGGTGGTTTGCTCCGTACCCGCAATGTGATCCGCCAACTTCATGCCATCGCGCAATGCTTGCAGATCGTCCATCTGCAGCGGAGGCCGTTTTCGTGCCTTATTGAATTGATCGAGATTCGTCACCAGGCCGACGCGATCGATCACAAAAGCATTCGAGCCCAGGTTAGCCACCTTGTCCGCCACATAGAGGTTCAGCCCATTCAGCACCGACATCACGGCGACCAGGGTCGTCACCGCCAGCATTACACCCAGAAGAGTCAGAAACGTCCGCAGCTTGTGGGAGCGCAGCGTGTCAAGCGCGATCCAAAACGTCTCCTGCAACGCCACGAGCGTCTGACGAAATTCACTTAGGGGCTTCAAAGGCTTGTCTGTCACTGTCTCTATAATAGACGGATAGGACTACTAAAAATTTCACTATTTCGTTCGAATCAGCATCTTAAAGCAGGGCCGGAGACGGAATTTGTCACTCAGAATCCGATACAATGGAGTTGCACGCGATTTCGCGGCCGTGGAGCCTTAGAAGAACCATAATGTTCCGGCTTTTCTCATTTTCGATCGTGGCCGCCGCGCTAGCCTCAGCCGGGTTAGCATTCTGGCCCGGACCCGTACAGTCTCAGGTTTCCTCCTCTCCGGACATAACACCCTCAACGCCCAAGCCCGTCACGCAGAATCACGCCCTAACCAACCCGGGGTTCCTCCAGGACATCAGTTCTCAAGCTAAACCCCCATCTGACGCCGAGATTCGTGAGCGCGGCCAGAAACTCATTGAGAACCAGCATCGTGACGATACCGCCATCGAACAATACGAGCGCATTGAGCATCAGGTAAACCGCTCTGCAGGCTCAAATCCCCGCGTGCTGGAAGACAGGCTTTACCGCGTGGTTCCCACCGGCACCGGCACGATGAAAATCCTGCTGAAGGACGATAACAAGCCCACCGATCCCGTAATATATCGCCAGCAATTGCAGACCTGGAAAGAACTCCTCGAGCTAGCTTTGAAGCCCGAGGATCCCCGGGCGAAATTGGCTTACTCCAAATGGCAAAAAAAGAAAACTGACCGCACGGAACTGGTCGATGCCACTCGCGAAGCATTCCTGACTAAGTGGCTGGGCCACGAGACTGTGAACGGAAGGCCGTGCGACGTTTTCGAATTGAACCCCAATCCCGCTTTCCATCCGCATTCGATATTTCAGGACGCTATGACACACATTACGGCGAAAATCTGGGTGGACCGCGAACAAAACCAGCTTGCGCGCGCCGAAGCTCATGTGATGCGCGACATTTCATTCGGCGGGGGCATTCTCGGAAAGCTATATCGAGGCGGAGTTTTTTCTTTCGAGCAAACCCAAATTGCGACGGACGTCTGGCTGCCGGCACGTTATCAATACGATTTCATGGGCAGGAAATTTCTGTTCACCTTCGAGGAACACCAGTACATTGAAGCTAGCCAGTATCGCCACGACGGCCTTCCGAAACAAGCTCTCGCGCAGGTCGAAAGCGAGATTGCCAGCGGCAAAGTAGTCAACGGAGATCCGTAACTCTTCACCAAGCCGCGTCTCTGTCGGAGTCACGTCGAGCAAGTGAGGCAAACATGAATCGACGGGCTTTTGGCTTCTTCGCGGCATTCAGCTTCGCATTCATCAGCGTCGTATTTACTGCGCCTGCCGCATTCGCCCAAAGCGATTCCACAGTTCCGGCGCAAAATCCCAGCCCATCAACTCCACCTGCTTCAGCATCTCAGACGCCGCCGAAAAAGATCTGGACAAACGACGACATCCACTCTGCGAAGACACCTTCTTCTGATTCAAATGCCAGACCCGTCAACGCAGCCGCCAAGCCCAAGCCAAATGCCAAGGGTAAGGATGCCGGTTGGTACCGCGGCCAAATTACGAAACTGCAAGCGCAAATTCCGCCTCTCGACGAGAAAATCTCCCAATTGCAGGCTGCCTTGAATGGACAGACCGTCAATTCACCCAGGCAATATGGCGGCACAAAGCCCGACGATTGGCGCGACGAACTCTCGCGATATCAAAAACAGCGCGACGACATTGATACGAAGATCGCCGCTCTTCAAGACCAGGCTCGTCACGACGGAGTCCCGGAAAACGAGCTGCCGTAAAAATTGTGATCGCATTCTCTGCGCAAAAAAACAGCCCCGAAGGTTTAGCTCCGGGGCTGGCTTGCAAATTTACTGAAAGCTTGAGTTATCGCGCGGCAGCCGCTGCTTCCTTTTCGATTGGCGCACCGATCAGGTTGCCCCATTCGGTCCACGAGCCATCGTAATTTTTCACGTGGTCGTAGCCCAGAAGATATTTCAAGACGAACCAGGTATGCGAACTGCGCTCGCCGATCCGGCAATACGCGATCACTTCATTCTTTCCTGTTACGCCTTTGCCTTCATACAGCGCTTTCAGAGCTTCAGGCGATTTGAACGTGCCATCTTCATTCGCCGCCTGAACCCAAGGAACATTCGCTGCTCCTGGGATGTGTCCGCCGCGTTGCGCGGTTTCCGACATTCCGGGCGGCGCAATAATTTTTCCCGTAAACTCGTCGCCGGATCGTACGTCGACTAGATCTCCCGGCTTCTTCTTTTCGACAACGCCGAACACATCTTCCTTGCGCGCGCGAATCGACTCGTCTGGAGCAGCCGCGCGATATTTCGTAGCCGCCACTTTCGCCGCTTCCGTAGTCAACGGACGCTTTTCTTCCACCCATTTCTTGCGCCCGCCATTAATCAAGCGAACATCCTTATGCCCGTAGTATTTCAGTTGCCACAAGGCATAGGCCGCAAACCAATTGTTGTTGTCGCCATACAGCAGAATAGTTGTGTCGTTGGAAATTCCCGACTGGCCAAGCAGCGCCTCGAGCGCTTTCTGGTCGATCAAATCGCGGCGAATATTGTCTTGAAGTTGCGACTGCCAATTCCAACCCACCGCGCCGGGGATATGTCCCTGATCGTAGGCGGTTGTATCTACGTCAACTTCTACCAGACGAACATTCGTATCGTTCAAGTGGTCCGCGGCCCATTGCGTGGATACCAAAGTCTCGGGATGTTTATATTCTGACATTGCTTTCCCCCCCCCCTGATATTTAGACTCAGTCGCACTGAAAACGACCTAAAAATAAAAACCCACCTGCCAGCTTGTTCTGGTGGTGGGTTCGAGCTTTCCAGCTAGAATCTGATTTTTAGATAGCTAGCCGACCCGTGCCAGATGACAGGCGCATACAACAACAATTGAGCCGATCTCTGGTGAGGTGCGACATGCGAAGAGACTACACCGCAACGCCATCCGCTGGCAATAAGTCTTCCCCAGGGTTCCCTTGAACGATGTGGAAACATCACAGCGCAACAAGAGCCATGTCAGGGCCTTGTCCTTTAACATTCACGTATGAGGAGATGGCACAAAGTCGCCATTTACATTCTTGGACTCATTTTGCTGGGTAATCCAGCAGCTTCCACCTCTGCTCAGGAAAACCAAAAGCCTGCTCCTCCAGATACCACCATTCGCGTCAGCACTAACCGCGTCTCTGTAGGTGTAACCGTGGAGGACACTCACCGCCATTTCATCAAGGATCTTCCCCGCGAGGATTTTCGCATCTACGACAACGGTGTCGAGCAAGAACTAACTAACTTCCTTCCTGTTGAAGAACCAGCCCAAGTTGTTCTTTTGGTGGAATCGGGCCCTGCCGCTCTCTTCCTAAGGCCGAGCCTGCTGCAGGCTGCCGAAACGTTCTTGGTTGGAATTTCTTCGGCAGACCGTGTGGCCATTGTCTCCTATTCAAGATCCCCGATGCTGGAACTGGATTTCACCACCGACAAAGTGGAAGCAGGCCGGGCCCTCATGGCCTTGAATTTCATGATTGGCTTCGCCCAGCAAAACTTGCTTTCTAGCATTGCATCCACGCTGGACTGGCTTGCCTCGCTGCCCGGAAAGAAAACTATCGTGATTCTCTCGACCGGCGTTGACGATTCAACTTCTAGTGACTGGCAGCTCATTCAACCCAAATTGAATGCTTCCGACGTCCACATCCTGGCTGTCTCCACTGCGGGCGCGCTACGCAAACCCGTCAGACACAAAAAATTGTCGCCAGACGAGCGCGCTCAGCGGAAGCGTGTTAAAGAAGGCTTCGCTCGGGCTGACCAACTACTGCGGGAGATTACCGTTGCGGCAGGCGGACATGCCTACTTCCCGAAGAACGCAAGAGAATTCACCGACGCCTATGCTGAAATTGCCCAATTTGTCCGTAACGAGTATCTGCTCGAATTCAATCCGCCCTCGGAGGACGGTCAATTGCACTCTCTTACAGTCAGAGTGAGGCCCTCCGGGTACCACCTCAATTACAGGCAAGCCTATGTTGCACCTGCTACGCCGTCGACAAATCCGCCAAAGTAAACGCTCAGGCGGGAGAAAGAAACGGGGTTTGCACTGGTAACCCTAGGAGACAGGGAGCAGCGCGCCGTCCGTCGACTCCAATTCGATACGCAAAAGCCAGTCGAAGTGAAATTTTTCCGATGTCAGCCACTTTTCAAGCTCTTCGCGGCTTTGCGCCTCGAACTCAACCAGCATCTTTCCTTCTTGCATATTCACCAGGACGCGTCGCGTCCTCACCGTCTGCGCGCCTTGAAGCCGCCGCGTAAGCTCTTCGGCGCCCTGCCGCGTAAGGCACGCCAGCGTGTGTTGTGAGATGTATACGGCCATTCAGACTCCCGTTTCGCTAGAATAGTTAACGCAGATAATTCCCATACTTCGGCGGCGGTGAAAATCGATGTCCCCAGAGATGCGCAAGTCCCACCCTTATTACGTATACGATGCGATTCAGGCCCAGCCCGAACTGATCAAAAAGGTTTTGCAGAAACACGACCCAATCGAACGTGTTGCTGGCGCCATATCCGAAAGAGAGCGCATCACCTTCGTCGGCATCGGAACTTCACTGCATGCTGCGCGGGTGGCTGAAAGCTGGATGCGTGAGCTTTCCGCGGGGCGCCTCCTGGCGCACTCCGAACAGTCCTTCGAACTCGTGCACCATCCTATCGCATTCACTCGCCGCGATGCCGTTATCGTAATCTCTCACACCGGCACCACTACTGCGTCCATAAAGGCAATACGCATGGCTCGCGCGGCGGGATCGCTCACCGTAGCGATTACGGGTGAAATGAGCGGCGAAGGGATCCGCGAAGCCGATTTTCAAATTGAGACCTGCGAACAGGAACTCGCCTTCGCTTATACAAAAAGCTATTCGACAGCTCTCGCGGCATTGGCAGTTCTGATCATGCGGATTGCCGAATGCAAAAAACTGCTAGCCTCCGGATATTCGCGTGAGGATATCGCCGGCGTTCCCGCGCTAGTCCGCGGAGCGCTCAAACTCGAGCCCCAAGCGCACGAGTTGGCGAAACGAATATCTCCTCGCGAACGCATAGAACTTTTCGGCTCAGGAGTGAACTGGGCCACGGCCAGCGAGGCAGCGCTGAAAATCAAGGAGGCTTGTTACATCGCCGCGGAAGGTTTTGAAACAGAAGAGATACTCCATGGACCGTTTTCAGAGACCGATTCTCGCGCGGCTTTGATTGGATTGTTTACTGGACGCGAAACGGACGACCGTGCGCGGCAAATACTGTGCGCCGCTGGCGAATTAAAAATGTTTCGAGCCGCGATCGCGAATTCTTCCTCAAACCACGATATTCCCGCGGAAAAAATACTTGTAGTACCCGAAGCCGCCGAGTGGCTTAGTGCGTTTGTGCATCTTGTTCCACTGCAACTTCTCACTTATTTTCTCGCGCTCGAGCGGGGCCTCAATCCCGATACTGGCCGCCAGGATCAGCCTGCGCATGCGGCAGCCAGTCGCCACTACAAATACTAGGCGAAGCCTGTCCTTGCGAACAGTCTCCTATCAGGAACAATTGTCCTTCCACGCTCGGGCAACATCTGCGCGGGGCTATAAAATCGTTCCTAGATAGTCCCGGGGTGCAAAATGAGACGAAGCGCTTTGATCTTCAGCGTCATTGCATTGCTGACTTTTGTCGCGGCAGCGAACGCTCAGTTTTCCAGAGGCCTGGGAACTCTTTCAGGCAGTGTGCTGGACGAGCAGGGCAAGCCCGTTGCGAATGCAAGCGTAACCATCCAAACCTCCGACGGCCGCAGCCCGCACGCTATTCACACCGACGTGAACGGCCACTTCGAATTCACCCGTTTTGACGCCGGGCAATACGACGTGCGCGCTTATTCTCACAGCGTCTTTTCCGATTGGTCCAAGCGCGTCGTCGTTCGTCCCAAGAAAACGACCGAAATTACCCTGCAGTTGTCTCCCACCGCAAAGTGACAGCCTTCTTCTTGGATTTCAGGGGAATCTTTAGGCGGCGGTGTCTGATATCTGGATCGAAGCTCCCGAAATTAGGGCAGTACTAAAACCCGCGTACCGCAATAAATGAGCCGTCCGGACCATTGGTGAAACTGCGCAGCATCTCTCAGTATGGTGTTGCGGGTTGGCAGCTGCGACACGCGGGGACGACGGTTCCACAAAAAAAGGAGCCGGGGCTTTCCAACCCGTCCAATTCCTTCCAGCCAGTTGTTCTGATCTGACTCCTGGCGACCGTCGGGCTCTTCCTCGGCGCCATTGAAGAGATTACGTCACCAGCGTTCAGCGTGAATCGCTCGCATTCCCGCTCGTCACCGCGGCGAACCGGGAACTCCAACGCGCCGCGTCGCAGCTTGCGGAACAAACTCTACGGTAGAAGCTTCGAAAGAGGTTGAACCTAGAAAAATATCTTCGAGCGCGTTATTGTCCCGCGGCACCAGATTGCTGGCAAACGAAAGAAAGCTCACCGTGGTGCCGTCGCCGCTTATAGATGGCACCAGACTGTTGCCGTTTGACGCCGTCGATGGCGTGCCCGCCCCTTCCGTCACCAGAACTGTGCTTACCGAACACTCCACCGGAGCAACCGTCGACGTCGTCACGCAGGTATTATTCACAAAAATGTTTTCGACACCGTTCGTGGTGCTTGCGAAATTGGACGAGGTCGACGCAAACGCGATGAACTCACCCGTGCTGCTAATGCTTGGAAATTCGCTCTTGCCGTTTCCGGGGATACCGTTGTTCGTACTGGAAATGAGCGTTGTCGAAGACGTGCAGGTCGTGGTGATGTCCAAGCAAGTATCGCGCATGTAGATTTGCTGCGTTGGCCCCACTCCAGCCGACAGATTCGTCGCAGTGGAGGCAAAAGCGATGAATTGCCCCGTATTGGAAATTGACGACTCAGAGCTGGAACCGTCGGCCGGCGTCACGCCATCAGGCGTGGATATAAGAGTCGTGTTTGCCGTGCAGTTGTTTTCGACGCACGTGCTGCGCTGAAAGATTTCCTCTGCTCCATTAGGATTCGGGGCCGTCGCACCCAGGTTCGACGCTGTTGACGTAAACGAAACGAACAACCCGTTTTCTGATACCGAAGGATTTGAACTCGGCCCATTGCCTGGAGTCGTCCCGTCCGGCGTGGACACTAGAAAAGTCGTGGGCGTGCACGTATCAGACGCCACTCCGCCGCACGTTTCGCGCAGAAACACTTGCGGCGTGACGCCGTCTAACGTCACATTCGAAACAAGATTCGTTGCCGACGAAACGAATGCGACCCACTCGCCATCGGAGCTAATCGCTGGATTGAAGCTGTCGCCATTTCCGGCGGAGAGACCGTCGGCGGAGACGGAAATCATCTGCGCCACGAACGTTGTCGGCGTCACCACGCAATTCGCTGTGAGACACGTTGGCCGCCAATAGACCTGCTTCGTGCCGGTAGGTGCCGCTACCGAGGTAACTATGTTCGTAGCCAGCGAAGTGAATGCCGCATCGCTCGCACCAGCATTAATGGCAGGCTCTGAGCTTCCTCCATTCGCCGGATTGCCATTGGGATCTGTGCTGATCGCAGCAGTAACCGGCAGGCATGCCGCAACGCCTAGGCAGGTATTTCGAACAAATACAATGCCACCATTGTTTGTTTGGTTGCTAACCAGGTTACTGGAAACTGACGCAAAGGCGACAAATTGCCCGGTGGTGCTGGTCGAAGGACCTGAGGTCGTAAGTGTCAGTCCCTGCGTCCCATTCTGGCAACTCGACAACCCGTCGCAGATTCCGAGATTCGCCTGGGAACCATCCGGCGCCAGATCCACCAGCACCGGCAGTCCGAGCAGATGAGTCGGCGTCACCGGGAAGGTGAGTATGTTGGACGTGCCGCCGCCGGGTGTCGTTGTGACCACTTGTATTTGATCCACGCCCGCCACAAGGAGATCCGAGCCGGTAAGCGGCGTTGTCAGTGAAGTAGCGCTCACAAACGTTGTCGGACGCTGCACGCCGTTCACGGTAATCGTTGAAGATTGATTGATGAAGCCCGTCCCCGTGACCGTTAAAGTACCCGGTGCGGTACCCGCCTGTGCGCTGGTAGGCGACACCGCGGTAATCGTCGGTAACGGATTCAGAATGTTGAGCGGGAACGAATTGGAAGATCCGCCACTCGGTGACGGACTTAGGGGGTTTACAACTGTAATCTGCAACACCCCGGCAGTGGCGATATCAGCCGAGCTCAAGAGCGTCTCAACCAATGTGGAATTTACAAAAGTCGTTGACCGTCTGCTTCCGTTAACTGCCACAGCCGACAGCGACACAAAATTTGAGCCCATCACTTTCAGCTCGACTCCTGCTCCCCCCGTCAGCACTCCCGACGGCGATAGCGAAGTGATAGTCGGCACTGGACTCGTCGTGGGGCCGACCGTGAACATAATCCCCTGCGTCGTCCCGCCGCCCGGCTGAGGCGTCACAACCGTGATGGTGACTGTAGCTGGAGCCTGGAAAAGTGATGGCGGGACACTCGCAGTCATTTGCCTTGTGTTCACAAACGTCGTAAGCAGACCGATACCGTTCCACTCAACCTGGGATTGCTGCACGAAGTTACTTCCGATCACCGTTAGGGTAAACGGGTTCACTTGAGCTGTGGTAATGCTAGTGGGGTTCACCGAGGTTAGAGTTGGCGGGGGAAAGTTTACATTCTGGCCGCCGCACGAGGCCGTGACTAATGTCGCGAACATCAAAAACCAGAAAGACGGCCGAAGTTGTCCCCGCAAATTACTCACCCCTGAGTCGATAAGTTGAAACTACCGGCGTTAAGCGCAATGGTAGAGACTACTAAAGATGGCCCCGCCCGGCAATTAGGATGCCTGACCTTGCCTGATTATAACCTTCAGGCGGACGCTCCGGCCCTTTAATCATCTTTTAATCTGGCTTTGGAACGAAGCATGATTTACTCTGCCGGGCGTGGAAATGACCTCACACGGAGCGCCTGTTCCACTTGACCATGCGCCGCTTGCTTGTCCAATTCGGCTGCCTACTCTTTTGTCTGCTGTTTGTGTCTCTGTTCGCTCCGCAAATCATCCGGGCACAGGATTCAAAGCCCGATAATTCGAATCCGCCGGCCACTCAGGATCCCGGCTCGGTTACAGCTCAAGAGAATTCTGATTCTGGCGACACACTGACGCTGTTTCCGCACTCCGAAACCGCCCCATTCTGGATTTCAGGCCAAGCCAACATCATCATGCAATGGCACGCCTCGTTTCCAGCGAAATACAGCGGGCCAAACAGTTTCCGCTCCGTGGCGGAGAGCGCCACGTCTAAAGTCTATACGCTGTACCTGGGTTACGAGCTGACGCATACCACAGAAGTCTTCATGGACGTCGAAAGCGCTGGCGGCCGTGGTCTCAGCTCCGCCCTCGGCTTGGCTGGGTTCACCAACCTCGACGTTGTGCGCAATCCTGAATTAGGTCCAGTTCCTTATCTTGCCCGCGCGATGGTGCGCCAAATCATTCCTCTCGGCGACGAACGCGTTTCCGCCGAGCGCGGACCCTTTGGCCTAGCAACATCGCTTCCGGCCCGCCGCATCGAGCTCCGCATCGGCAAGTTCGGTCTCGTGGATTTCTTCGACGCAAATTCCTGGGGCACCGACAGCCACCTCCAATTCCTCAACTGGACCGTGGACAATAACGGTGCGTATGACTACGCCGCAAACACCCGCGGATACACCGACGGCGCCATACTCGAGTACGACGATCATTGGTTCACGGCGCGCTTCGGTGTAGCGCTCATGCCCAAAGTTGCTAATGGCCTTTTTCTCGACGCGGACCTCGCTCGAGCGCGCGGCGAAAATCTTGAATTGGTCGCTACTGGAAACGGCTTCCTGCATCGCGCCGGCACCGTTCGCCTCTTGGGTTATTTGAATCAGGCCAACATGGGCAATTACGAGCAAGCCATTCGGAATTTCAAGAACGGTGAAACGTCCGTTCCCGACATCATCTCCACGCGGCAACAGGGCCGCCACAAATACGGTTTCGGGCTGAACTTCGAGCAGGAACTCACTGCGCAGCTCGGCGTCTTCGGCCGCCTGGGCTGGAGTGATGGCCGCAACGAATCATTTGCTTACACCGAGGTGGATCGCACCCTCGAACTCGGTATTTTCGCCAAGACCGAAAAATGGAAGCGGCGTAACGACCGCGCAGGCGCGGTATTCGTGATGAACGGCATCGTGGCTGCCCACCAGGAATATCTCGCTCTCGGCGGCCGCGGATTCCTTCTCGGCGATGGCGCGCTCACGTACGGCCACGAAAAAATCTTCGAAGGATTTTACACCGCGCATCTCTGGCGCGGGTTTTTTGCTTCCTTCGACATCCAGCACATCAACAATCCCGGCTACAACAAGGACCGCGGTCCCGTCTTCGTCCCCGGCCTTCGCTTCCACGTCGATTTCTAGCAATCTACTTCACGTCCGCCGCACTCGGTTTGCTGGGTTGCGGAGAATGTTGTGGAATTGGGTGGCCGCGCCGGTTTAAGCTGCGCGCCTGCGGCTTGGGGCACGAAAGCGGTAAGTCGCCGGAGGATCTCATGTCAGGTTCGAAGACAGCTTCTCTTCTGCTTTTCGTTCTCGGTTTTGCGGTTGCATCACCGCAGGCACAGACTCAACCGTCATCGCAGCCTCCACCAGCACAAGCGGCGCAAGTTCCCGGAACTCCTCCGGCCGCCAAACCAGCCGACGTCTCTTCGCCGGACGCAATCCTCGCCGCGACTTACGACGTGATTTCCGGCCCGCCCGGAAAGCGCGATTGGGATCGCTTTCGCTCACTGTTCATTCCCGGCGCGCGGCTGATTGCCGTTCAAAAGGGAAAAGACGGCAATCTTGGGACTCGCGTGCTCACTCCTGAGGACTACATCGCCCGCGGCGGCCCATATTTCGAAAAAAATGGCTTCTTCGAGCGCGAGGCGTCCCGCCACGCCGACCGCTACGGCCACATCATGCAAATCTTCAGCACTTACGAATCCCGACACGATGCGAAAGACGCGACGCCATTCGCGCGCGGGATCAACAGCTTCCAATTGTTTTTCGACGGCACGCGCTGGTGGGTTGTGACAATCTATTGGGAGGAAGAAACCCCCGACACGCCGCTGCCCAAGGAATTCTTGCCCGCGGCTCACTAGCCGCTACTTTGGAAGCAACAGCGCGCAGTGTTTTGGAGGCCCCTATGTTTCAAAAAGATTTGCTGAAAGGCCGGACGATTTTCATTACCGGAGCCGGTACGGGATTGGGCCGCTCGATGGCGCTGCGATTCGCGGAGCTGGGTGCGAATCTCTTCATCGTCGGCCGCCGTGAAGAACCGCTGAAAAAAACGGTGGAAGATATCCGCGCGGCGGGGGCAAAAGCGGCTTACTTCTCGGCGGATGTTCGCGATTTCGACGCAGTGGAAAAGGCCATCGAAGCCGCGGAGAAAGAATTTGGCCACGTGGACACCCTGGTCAACAACGCCGCCGGTAACTTCATCGCGCGCACGGAGAAGCTCTCTCCAAACGCCTTCAACGCCGTGGTTGGCATCGTGCTGCAAGGAACATTCTTCTGCACCTTGGCACTGGGACGAAAATGGATCGCCGAGAAGCAGCCGGGAACTGTCCTGAATATCGCCACCACCTACGCTGCGGTGAATTCCGGATCGGGATTCGTGGTGCCCTCTGCGTGCGCTAAAGCTGGAGTCCTGGCGCTCACGCGTTCGCTCGCGGTGGAATGGGCCCGCCACCACATCCGCCTGAACGCGATTGCGCCCGGACCATTTCCCACCGAAGGCGCATTCTCCCGCTTGATGCCGTCGAAAGAAATCGAAGAGCGCGCGAAGAACAATCATCCGATGAAAAGATTTGGACGGCATGAAGAACTGGCCAACCTCGCGGTCTATCTCTTGAGCGAACAAGCCGACTACGTGAATGGCGAATGCGTCGTAATCGATGGCGGCTTGTGGCTGCGCGGCGCAGGCGAATTCAACGACTTCGTGGACATGCCCGACGCCGCCTGGGACATGCTCGAAAGCGCGCGAAAACCCAAAACCTGACCTCGCACCTCCACTCCCTTTCCTCCGTGGGCCTTTGGCGCTACACTCCTCCGCAACCTAGGCCCCAATCTCCCGCAATCGCAGGAGGCCGTCATGCACGCACGCGTCACCCAATTTGCAGTTCAGCCCGGTAAGCTCGATGATTTCGTCCATGCGCTGGAAGCCGCGAGGCCCCTCATGCACGAACGCAAAGGATTTCAAGCGTTGCTCGTCCTGCGCGTGGAAGGATCGAACCCACCCGACGTGCGAGTGATGACCTTTTGGGACTCCCAGCAGGCCCTCCAGGAAAGCGAAAGCAGCGTCCAGTTCTATGCGGCGCTGGCTCGAGCGATGGCGTTTTCGCAAGGGTTTCCCATAATCCGCGAAGAAGAAGTGATGGTCAGCGATTTTCCGCGCGCTACGGCTGCTGGCGCTTAAATTTCCGCGCAGATTGAATCTCGCTAAAACCGGCTCGCTTGCGTGCCCGGCTCCCCGGCTTGACCGCTCTCGCTTGCGCCAGTAAGCTACTAGTTTCCACCGGAGAATAAACAGCAGCATGGACACCGTTCAAATCACGTTGCCGGATGGCGCCATCCGTGAAGTGCCGCGCGGCACCACAGCAGCGCAAATTGCGCACCAGATCTCGCCCCGTCTGGCGAAAGAAGCCCTGGTTGCGCGCGCTGACGGCGAACTGGTGGATCTCTCGCGTCCGCTCGAACATGACGCAAAAATCTCCATTCTGACCGCCAAGGATCCCGACGCGGTGCAGGTCTTCCGCCACTCCGCCGCGCATTTGCTCGCCGCGGCAGTGATGGAGCTGTATCCCGACGTAAAACTCGGTATCGGCCCGCCCATCGATAACGGGTTCTTCTACGAATTCGTGCGCGAAGAGCCTTTCACCAGCGAAGACCTGGAAAAAATCGAAGCCAAGATGCACGAGCTTGCCTCAAAGGATGTTCCCAACGAGCGCAAGATGATTCCGAAGCCCGAGGCGCTCGAGCTTTACCGCAAAAGCAATCAGGAATTCAAATGCGAGCTGGTGGAAGAAAAGGCCAGCGAGCCGATGGTGTCTTTTTACACCACTGGGAAATTTCTGGATTTTTGCCGCGGGCCGCACATTCCCTCCACTGGCCGCATCAAGGCGTTCAAGCTGATGAACGTTGCCGGCGCGTACTGGAAAGGACAGGAAGGCAATCCGCAGATGCAGCGGATTTACGGCGCTTGTTTCGTGGAACAAAAGGACCTCGACGAATATCTGAACAAGCTGGAAGAAGCCAAACGCCGCGACCACCGCAAGCTGGGCCAGGAACTCGATCTTTTCAGCATTCAGGAAGAAGCCGGCTCGGGCCTGATTTTCTGGCATCCCAAGGGCGGGATCATTCGCCGCGAGATGGAAGACTGGCTGCGCGACGAACTCACTCGCCGCGGCTACGACCTCGTCTTCACCCCGCACATCATGCTGCTGGAATTGTGGAAGACCAGCGGGCACGCGAATTTTTATCGCGAAAACATGTTCGGTCCCATCGAAGTTGAAAAAGCCGATTACCAGCTCAAGCCCATGAATTGCCCGGGCCACATCCTGATTTACAAATCGCAGTTGCGCAGCTATCGGCAGCTTCCCGTTCGGCTGGCCGAACTCGGCACCGTATATCGTTACGAGCGCTCGGGCGTGCTGCACGGTTTGTTGCGCGTGCGCGGCTTTACTCAGGACGACGCGCACATTTTTTGTATGCCCGAGCAAATCGAGAAGGAAATTCAGGATTGCGTGGAATTCGCCTGGGAAGTGCTGCGCGTTTTCGGCTTCCAAAGTTACGAAGTGGAGCTTTCCGGCGGCGACCCTTCGCGTCCGCAGGATTACGCCGGCACGCCCGAAGACTGGGCAAAGGCCGAAGCCGCCCTCACCAACACGCTGAAGCGCATGAACGTCCCCTACAAATACATTCCCGGCGAAGCCGCATTTTACGGGCCGAAGATCGACGTGAAACTTGTGGACGCCATCGGGCGTCCTTGGCAGCTCACCACCGTGCAATTCGATTTCAATTTGCCGGGGCGCTTCAAGCTCGAATACGTGGGCGAAGACGGTTCGCGGCACCAGCCGTTGATGGTGCATCGCGCGCTGTTCGGCTCGATCGAGCGTTTCTTCGGCGTGCTCATCGAGCACTACGCGGGAGCGTTTCCCGCCTGGCTTGCCCCGGTGCAAGCGACCGTGTTGCCCGTGAGCGGAAAATTCATCGAGTACGCGCAGCAAGTGACGCAAAAACTGAAGGACGCGGGTTTCCGCGCGCATCTGGACGACCGCAACGAAAAGCTGCAAGCGAAAATCCGCGACGCCCAGCTCGAAAAAATTCCCTACATGCTGATCATTGGCGGCAAGGAAGCCGAGGCCGGCACCGTCGCCGTGCGCCACCGCTCGAAAGGCGACCTCGGCCCGCGCCCGCTAGACCAATTCGTCGCCGACCTCCGCGCCGAAATCGACACTCGCCAAATCCTCTAGCGTAACCTAACCCGCGGCCGGTAAACCGCGGGCTCGCGTTTCGACTTCCATACTTTTACGGATTAGATGGCGGCGTAAAGACTTTCAAATTTTCGGCCTTCCACTGCATGGCGTCGTGGATGCGATGGCGGCCGCTTGGATGATCGAAGAAAATCCATTCTTCGACCGGGCCGGGACTCATTTTGCGGTATTCG